>Ga0181421_1000154_pt1 | contig 18653 bp, 17 predicted proteins | sample 44SPOviralmetaG_FD_130146 | JGI IMG/M metagenome (GOLD analysis project Ga0181421, IMG submission 130146) | Marine viral communities from the oligotrophic San Pedro Time Series (SPOT) site, San Pedro Channel, CA, USA - 44 SPOT_SRF_2013-06-19 | ecosystem: Environmental > Aquatic > Marine > Strait...
GATCGAAGTATGCCATTAGAAACCTACGTCTTCTGAGTTGATTTTGTTAATTGCTCCCAATTCACCACCTGCTGTAGAGAACAAATCTTTGTTACTTGCCTCGGCGTCATCACCATCAAAGATTCTATAATCTTGTTCGAAGATTGGTGTTAGTTCTGTAAAATTTAATGTGAGGTTCATGATAGCGGGTTGAGAACCTGCGTTTTCATCTTCATATGACTGATAAAGACCACCAGGAGCATAGTCTACTTCTGTTGATGTAAGAGCACAGATCTTATATCTAGGCAAAGCACGAATCGGTTGATCTGTTCCTGTCTTCCTGTCGCCTGTCAGATATCGCAATCTAAAGACGTTTGGAGATCCTAAGAACAGTGTTTGTTCTGCGATTCGCCTTGCTGCCATTCCTTGCTTAAAGAAACGCATAATTTTTCTACATTCCGATGCTTCATCGTCATCGTTTGGTGCGAACTTAAATTGGAAAGCAAAGTTTCTCAGTTTTGGACCACTAAACAATAACTCTAGGTTGGGGTTGATAGTGTTACCTGTTCCACGAGCGATGAACTGTGCTGGGTCTACGTTAATACCAATTTTTCCTAAACCATACTGTGCTATAAATGCAGATAATAATTGTCCTGTTGCTGCGTTCGGACTAAGAGCACCGTTTCTTAGCACATCAGTAAATTTACCAAATCCCTCAAAGGTATTTTTTAGTAGACCAACAATATTTCCACTACCCAATTCTTTTGCGGAATCAAATGCTGAGAAGAAAGCACTAGCCTCAATAGGATTTGCTCTAGAGTCACCCCAATCAACAGAATTGCTCATCGAAAGATTGTTTGGGATTGGAAGTCTAACGAGTCCAATATAAGCATTCAAATTAGAATTCCTTTGAAGACCCTTTTCAATGACTTTTGCGAAATCTGGTTTTTTTAGACTATCTTTCTGAGGTGGTAGATATGTAAACTGCTCAATGGCGAGGTAATCTGGTCCACTTCCATATAAAGCATCCGATGGATACTGTAAGGAGATTATGTTCTTATCTCCTACGATAGACTTGATAAAATCGATTTTATCTTTTTCTGGTACTCCAATCGGTAGATCTGGTAACGATGTTGTAGTTGCTACAGTTGGTGGAGTAACAGTAGTTCCAATGCCTGTTACAGGGGGTTGAATAATATTAGGATTACTGTTTGTGGGAGTGCCAAGGAATGTATTTGTATTACCGGATCTACCTGCCGCTTCAACTGCATCTAAATAAGCGTTTGTTCCTTGACTAAGAATATCTGCTTTTACCTTACCAATACTGGTAATCAAGGCGTCCTGAAAGTCTGGATCAGAAGCATATCCTTCGTAAGCATTTGATCCAGGTTTATGGGTTGTAGAAGAACCACTGGCATTAGTTACTCTAATTTCTTGGACCTGTAGAAAGTCGCTATTTGCTACATCGGTGCTATACACGATTGCGATTGTTTGTCCCGCAAAAAGTTGTGGAAGGTAAGCGATTGTCTTTGTCGTACCATTGCTGGTGACTGATTTAGGTGGATTTTTCTTTGCCATCAGTAAACACTCTTTCCGGTGATGGGGACTTCTACGCCACCTAAACTACGTACAAATTCTTCCGCAGGCAGCAATGACGCTTTGCCCCATTCTTCTGCTGCCACTTCTAGGAACAAACTTCTAACATTAGATTTCAAGTATTTATGGAACCCTGCCGACCCGAAAAGGAATCCCATGTAATCTTCTCCGCCGCTTTGGATGTCCTCCCGGAGATAGTCTACGATTCCTACACGTTCTTTTGGTTTATAGTAATGGACATTGGTACCGAAGAAGATCTCGTTTTCTTCAGCGACGATGAGGACCAACGGACATTTGTCGTAAAATGGTAGTTCGTTGGCAGTTTTAGCGTCATACCTAAACATCACAAGACTGCCGATCGTTAGATCAGTGACAACTTTGGATTTTGGTAATTGTGACTTAAATTCCAAGTTCTTTCTCAGTAAAAATCTGAAACTCCCATAATCTATCGTCGCAGAAATTCTTTGCTGCTTCCCACTTTGCCTGATTCTTGGCGTATTCGTAGACCTCGGCAACGTATTGCTTAGTCCGTTGTTTTTGTTTTCTTGGTTCTCTTACTTGCTTCGCCGGTTTGATCTCAATTAGACTTTCCTTCACCTGCCCGTTTGACTTGACATATTTGATATAGAAATCAGGAAAGTATCTGTGGTACTTATTATCTATTGGAGATTTGTATGGAATTACGATTTCTTCAGATGACCACTTGAGTACTCTTTGATTATTATCACAATATCGCATAAATTTTAACTCCCACAGAGAGCGATAAATGATGCTTGTAGGATCGCCTTTGTATTTTTTGGGGTGCGACGGTCTAAACTTCCCCTTATACGACATACATAGTATATTAAATCATCTTCTATTTAGATGGCATCTGCGGAAAATACACAGGATAAACAGAAAAGATTTTATCTGAAGACCTCGGAGTTGTTGTCGCCGCCAAACGTGGTCCCAGCGTTTAATAACTTATATGATGTTTTTATTAATTTAAGCGGACGTACTGGATTGGATACGTTTATTAAAGAGAATGGATTGGTTCCCCCTGAGAAATCTCCCGGTGTTGGTGGTTACCTAGCATTGTTTTGTTCTGAAGCAGTTCTACCAGGATCTCAACTCGCGACACAATCTATTGATGGATTGAGGCAAGGTGTAACGCAGCACTTTGCCACATATAGACGATATCCAGATATTAATCTAACCTTTTACTCACAAAAAGACTATTATACTAACGAGGTCTTTAATGCTTGGATGGAATTTATTTCTCCAACATTCAATAATAATTTTAATAGCTCAAACTCTTTTAATCACCAAAATCCAACTTATAAACGGTTGAGATATCCTAATACTTACAAATGTGATATTGACATTACAGCATTTAGCAAGGACTTGTTAAGTCCAGATAAAAGATTTAAGATGCCTCCTGTTACAAAGGAGAATGGGAATATTAGGCAACCAAACTTTATTGAGTATAAACTGAAGAATGCTTTCCCTACGAATATTGTTGCTGCTCCACTTGCCTACGGACCTGCTAGCTTGATTAAAACTACGATCACTTTTAAGTATGATTACTTCTTCATTGATCGTGGTGCTCGTAAAGATGATACTACGGAGAACCTAGAATTTAAGAAGCACAAAGATATTCTACCCCCAGTAACACCTTTACAAGTAACACCTTTTCCGGGGTAATAAATATAGTCACTGAACTGAATATCTATGCCATTACCGAAGGTTTCAACGCCTACGTTTGAATTAAATCTAATTTCTACAGGAAAAGCAGTTAAGTATCGTCCATTCCTCGTAAAAGAGGAGAAGGCATTGCTAATTGCTCTTGAGAGTGGTGATGAAAAAACCATTCAGAATACTCTAAAAGATGTTCTGAAGGCATGTATCACATCTCGTGGTGTAAAGGTTGACGAACTTCCTAGTTTTGACCTTGAGTACCTATTTCTCAACATTCGTGCCAAATCTGTTGGTGAGACTGTTGAACTTCTAGTTACTTGTACTGATGATGGGGAGACTCAGGTTCCACTAAAAATCCATACATCTGAAATTGTATTGGATGTTCCTGATGATCATAGTGAGTCTATTGATCTTGGTGAAGGTCTGAAAATGACTTTGAAGTATCCTTCACTAAAACAGTTTGTAGAAAACAACTTTCTTGTTTCTGAAACTGTGGATAATAATGCTATCGATAAAGCATTTGCTGCTGTAGTCGATTGTGTTGACACCATTTATAATGAAGAAGAGGCATGGTCCGCTTCTGATTGTACTAAGAAAGAACTTACATCATTTGTAGAAGGTATGACATCAACTCAGTTCGCTGAGATTGAAAGATTTTTCTCCACAATGCCAAGATTGACATATCGTGGGTCTGTCGTCAATCCTAATACTAAGGTCGAAAGTGAAATTTTAATTGAGGGTCTATCAAATTTTTTCGCATAATGATGTATCATACGACTATCTCTGCTTTTATGGAAGAGAATTTTTCGTTGATACAATACCACAACTGGAATCTTTCAGATATTGAGGCATTGATTCCGTGGGAACGTGAGACCTATATTAGTATGCTTAAAAACTATCTCGATAAACAGAGAATAGAATACCAGCAAGCAAAAAATGCCTAGAGCCGGAGAAATAATGTCTATGCGGGGGATGGGAATGCCTCGTACCCCTGGTCAAGGGGCGGTAAGACGTGCCATGATGCAGCAAGCAATCACACCGATGGTTGGGGGGAAAAGAACTCCTAGAAGTGGTAAACCAGTTCAGGTTGCTCCACTTGCTAAGAGAATGTCTGCTGCTTATGAAAGACTAGAATCAGCAAAAAATGAAGAATCGGATAAATTGTCGCCAAAAACAGCGGTGGCATTGGGTAAGTTGGTTCTAGAGTTCGAGCAAGTAAATGCGAGCCTTGGTCAACTAAGACAACAAATAGGACAACAATCTAAAGTACAAAAGCAAATTGGTGCTGAAGAAAAGAAACTTTTAAAGAAGGAAGAGGACGGTTTAGTAAGTGTACGTGCTTCTTTCCTTGATATTCGTGCTAAACTAGGTCTCTTCGCTGGAGCACTGGCAATTAAGTCAGCACTAGAAGGTCGTCCGGGTGACGCCGCAGTAAACGCTGGTGCTGCTGTTACAGCATTTTTGCCTGAAATTATAAACATAGTTACTGGAGCAGTTATGGGTAAGATGTTATTGGGTGGAGGTAAACCTGGGGGAGCGCCCCGTATGCCTCGTGGGGGCGGAAAACTTGGGATGGGTTTAGGTCTGCTAGCACTCCTAGGTATGGGCGGCATGGCAATGAACCAAAGTGGTACAAACGCAGAACAAAGAAGAGCAGATCTAATTCGACAACAAAAAGGAAATACAATTACACCAGAAGATACCAAAAGATTTGGTTCTTTATCAGCACGTTTTGATAAGATTCTTGCCGGAATGGTTGGACTTCAGGATCAAACAAAATCAAACATGAAAACACCTAAGGGTGAAGATACACCACCTGATGATGGTGGTGATGGTGATGGACCAAGAAAACTACCTCCGTCATCTTTTGTACCACAAGGATTTAAAGGGACAAATCCTGAGAGAGCAATGCTCCAAACCATCGGTGAACTAGAAGGTGCTGATTATAATACCGTCTATGGTGGCGAGAAGGTCCCAGAACTTACCCAGATGACACTTGGTGAGTTGTATAGTGCCATTAAACTTGGTGGAGATAATGCTATCCCAGAAAGACTAGGTGGTGGTACAATCCCATTTGTGGAAGATAATTATAATTCTTCTGCTTCTGGTTTCCTCCAACTCATGCCACAAACTCTGAAAGGTTTGCTAGACAGAGGTAACTTTAAAGAGACTGATGTCTTCACACCAGAACTACAAAATCGTATGGCGATTACGCTAGCACGACAAGGTGGTATCAATCCGAATGACGGATTGGATATGGGTGAACTTCGTAAACTCAATAATCTTTGGGCAAGTTTTGGTCCTAAGTATGGACAAACAGGAAGAACTCTACAGCAGTCGAGTGATATCTTTAAGGAGAATCTTGAGAGGATCAGGAATGAAAGTAAGGGTGAGGAAGTAAGTGTTCTACCCGTTCCGATTTCCAGTTCTAAAGCACAGCAACCTATTGCTTCTGCTGCTGGACCTGCTTCGAGCACTCCTAACATTGATCCCAACTTTGATGATGTAACTCGCGCAATCCAGGCACTAAGTTACTTAACGGAGTGGGCCGGTTCATGAAACCTATTGACAAACTTTTAGGTTCAGCACTAAAACTAAAAAGAACTTCTCTGGCACTAACCAATAGTTTCGGCAGGAATTCTGTTGTCAATAACCGCGATCAAAGAAAAATCCTTGAGCAAAGGAAGAAGAATCAACAAGAACGACTAAAAACATTTCGATCTGCTATAGGTGCTGTAAAGCAGAAAGAACAAGACTCTGGTAATAAAACTAACGCATTGCTGGGTGGTCTTGGACTATCTGCATTGGCAGGTGGTGCCCTTGGCAGGATGCGTGGTGCCAAACCCATGATACCTGGTGGTAAACCTAGATCTGTTAGAGTCCCTACAGGTGGTCTACGTCGTCCAGGTGTTCTTCCTAAAGGTAAAGTGTCTGGGATTGGTGGTCCTCTTAACGTTGCGTTTGCTGGCGTTGATTTTGCCATGCGTAAGGGATCCGGTCAGACTAACCTCCAGGCGGGCGCAGGAGCGGGAGCAGGACTGCTAGGTGGTCTAGGTGGTATGAAGGCAGGAGCGGTGGCAGGAGGCGCTATAGGCGCTATGTTCGGTGGTGTTGGTGCTATCCCTGGTGCTGCCATAGGAGGAGTCCTAGGCAGTCTCCTAGGTGGTAGTCTGGCATCGGGAGTTGCTGATAGTATTACTGGTGCTGATGCCAGAAGAATAGAAGAAACTAAAAGATCTGGGATGATGTTGGCGAAGACGCCATTCGGAACTGGGTTGGATAGTTTTGAGAGAGCACTTGGTAAGTTAGAAAAACTAAACACCCTATGTTATTCTGAACCAGAACCTATAGTAGCAGTAGAACCAAAAGGTACAGATTATGGTGGATTCTTTGGAACGCAAGGTCCAAGACCAGAACCTGGTAAACCACCAGGGGATACTCCTGAAGCAACGGCGGCGGCATTAGATGGTGTTGCGAGTTTCACTGGCAAAGTAATTCCAAAAGAACTTTATGGTATTCTGATAGAACTACAGAAAGAATATCTAGAGACTGGAAAGACAGCATCCAGGATGACAGATTTTGGATACCTACAGGTTGGTGCTACTGCTCCTAATCGCGCAGGATTCATGGGTGGACCTGATATGTCCCCTAGAATTTCGTTTAAACCTGAGTTGACGCCAGAATCAAATGCAAGAGCGGTGTCTCAGATGGAGGCAGCAGGCACTTTCTTTAATCTTCCTTCTATTCTCGCACCATTCGCATCAGTCCTGGGAGGGAAGGGTGCCTTTGGTATGAAAGTTCCCTTTAGTCGGAGAAAACCTGTTGCACCACCAGTAAAAATTTCAACTCCAAAAGAACCTCCTACTCCTAATGTTTCACTCGAACAGCAGCAGAAAATTCTGCTGGAGATGATTTTTAAAAATCAATCAGCAACCCCAGCAGCACCAGGCATTGTTAGGGCAACTAAGAAGTTTGGTTCTAAATCTACAACTTCTGTTAACAAAGAAGCCAGTCCCACTACAACTTCTGTTAAAAAAGAAACCAGTCAGGGTAATCCTATGACTAAACAGGAATTGTTGATGAAGAGACTAGAGAGAGAATATCCAGATGGTATCCCACAGGAGGCTCTACAACAACTGAATCCTTCTAAGAAACCTAGTCTACAAGATAGGATTAACGAACAAATTCATCGTGAGCAGGAACAACTTATGAATATGAAATTGGGTGGTGGAGAAAAAGTTTCTATGATTCTTCCTGTTGAGGAAGGACAAAACCAACAACCAATGATGGGTGGTGGTGGTTCTGGTGGTGGGGTCAGAGTTATATCTGGTCCAAGTGACGCTCAAGTTGCTAGATACATTATAGATCTCACCTCTCAATACACAGCTTAATGGCACTCTTTGCGTCCGGTCATAAAATCAAAGAGTTATTGGTTGTTCCTGAAGAGGGAGAACCTATCGATTGCCGCTTGCAGAGTGGTTTAATTTCTTATTATGAGGATGTTTCTGACTCCTCCTTCCACTGGGAGATCGATCTAGCGGATACTGATGGCAGATTATCATTCATCCGTAGTGGTATGAGTGTGTTCATAACACTAGAGCATCCAAGTTTACCAAAGGGTGAAGTCATTAAGTTTGACGAGAAATATCCTCTTGTTATTACTAACATCAAGAATATTATCAGCACTGCCAAGAAGGAAGCATTTACGATTCAGTGTGAATCTAAACCAGCGTTAGATAATCAGGTTACCCGTGTATATCACAAATATAAGGGGCAAATTCACAGTAGTATTAAGAAGATTCTAACAGAAACACTAGAAATCCCACAAGATCGTCTAGAGATTGAGGAGACTTCCAACGCTTATAATTTCATGGGCAACTATAAGCGTCCATTTCATGCTATTGGATCTCTATGTCCAAAGAGTATTCCTATTGTAAGTAATAGTAAGACTGCTGGATCTGCTGGTTATTTTTTCCATGAAACTCTGACTAAGTTTAGATTTGCTAGTATTGATAACGCATTTAATAATCCTTCTGGATTTGAGTATAGATATGAAGAAGGTGCTGAAGGATACACTGAGGCAAGCAACTTTAGGATCAATAATGAACCCCAGTGGAAAACAGATCATGATATAATGGCCAAACTCAGAAGGGGTCAATATAAGTCTACAAACTGGTACTTTAATATCGTTGATAAGAAACCAGAGTTCCTTGAGTATACGTTTAGGGACAGCATCAATAAACAGATGAAGTTATCCAATGAGGTGGAGAACATCCCATTTGAGATTGACGATAGACCTAGTAGAATTATGTTATCAACCCTTGACTTTGGCGCTCTATCTAGTGCCGGAAAACTTGACACACCACAAAATCAATCCTATTATCAAGCACAGGGAGCTGCCAGATATGCAGCATTATTTTCCCAGTCTCTAAACATCACAGTGCCGATGAACACTGGGTTACACGTTGGACTTGTAATCAAGTGTACTTTTCCTAAAATAAATATGAGTAAAACTGATCATGGAACTGCTCCGCAGTCTGGTTTTTACATGATCAGAAAATTATCTCATAAGTTTTCTACAGGGGGAGATTTCACCGGTCTGACACTTGTACGAGATTCCTATTCAAGACTAACATGAAAAACATCGAGACTCACATCGCTAAGGACAAAGAAATCCTTGAAGATCCAACTACTTCGCCACAACAACGTCGTCACATTGAGGGCGAACTGCATGAGTTAGAGGATTATGCGGAACATCACAAGAAAGAAATTGAGGCAGGTGATCATCATGATCCTACTCCACTAGAACTATATTGTGATGCTAATCCATCGGAACCAGAATGTCTTGTATATGAAGACTAATGAGTACACTTATCTGCAACCTACCTAGTGAACATGTTTATGTCCGTAAGGAGTATTTGAGAGATCATCAAGACGGACATGGAGAGTTTGTAGAAGGCGTCTGGGTTACGGCAAAGTCAGTTCCTGGACGTGCGTTTTATTTTGAGACATATTTGCCTGAGTATGCGGCAATGTATGACAAATTGCCAATCACGGCATTTGTATCAAAACCAGAGTTACCTAGTCCTGATCTAGATTTACCTAACCTACAGTTCTGGAACTGTATGGACTATGGAGTAACAGCAATTACCAAGCAAATTACAGGCTCTGCTGATTATGAGATATATACTAGGGATTATGGTAATATTCAGGGTACATATATTTGTACTTTAGATAACTATCATCCCGATCCAGATGTGATCGACTACAGCACTGCTGAAACACCAGCAGAACATAAATCCCACAATTTGATTGCTCTGGAAAATGGTCAGTTTGCTTTGTATCCTAACAATAGGATGCGAATCTATGATAACAGTCTAACACCCAAAGAACCCAAGATGCCTGACTTTAAGGTATCTACCAGGATCTATGAGGTTGAGTCTGGTCATAGGCAAGATGGTCTAGGCGATCAGTCAGAATATTTCTGGAAAACTTCTAAGGAACGCGATGCTTGAAACACGTTTAAGCAAGATCAATTATATTGGACAGGACGGGTTCCACTGGTTTGTGGGACAAGTCACTCCTGATCCTGCTTGGCGTGGTTCTTCTACTACTAATGGATATCGTGCTAAAGTAAGAATCCTTGGCAAGCATCCTGCTACCGCTGAAGTACCAGATTCTGAACTACCATGGGCACACTTTGTCACACCTCCTAGTTTAGGAACTGGCAAAGGATTTGGAGGATCTAGTTTCTTCATCCAAGGTGGAGAGACCGTTATAGGATTCTTCTTAGATGGTGATGATGCTCAACAACCTATTGTTATTGGTACTCTATCTTCTGGGCAAAATGAAGAGAACCTGATGGCATTTGATGATGCTGTACAGGCAGGTACCACCGGATTTTTACCCTTATCGGCAAACTATAATCGAGACTTTAGCAAAGCTGTCCGTCGTACTGATGGTGAGAAAACAGACGGTAATGGTTTGCCAGATAATAATGGTTTGACTCCTGACGGCAAAGAATCCCAGCAGGCGGCGATTGATGGTAAAGAAATTATAGTTCCCAAGGCAAAAGCGTGTAAGGGTGGCAAAGGATTCATGTCCGATGTTGCCAGAACCTTGGCATCTGTTGTTGCTATCGGTAATGGTCTAATAGAATATAAGGAAGGATTTATTGATCCTGTTTTTGGTGAGATCTATAATGTTGCGGCTCTTATTAGTTCTGCGTCAACTATAATTGCTAGTGGATTTGCTCAATTGATTAGACTTGCTCGTAAGTTCTTATTCGAACAAATTAAAAAACTTTCTGAGAATATTGTTACCTTCCTGTTGCCAGATAGTCTGCTAAAAGATATTGCCATATCTAAGGCAATGGATACTATCTTCTGTATCATCGAAAAAATTGTCAAATCACTTAAGGGTCTTATCGAAGACTTCCTTAATCAACTATTTGGCAAGGTCGTCAACATGCCTCTATGCGCCGCTGAGGCGGCGATTGCTGGTTTAGTCGCTAATATCAATGATAAGGTCCAAAGCGTGATTGGACCTGCTATGGAGGCGATCCAAGGCATCCTAGGACCCCTCGGCACCTTCATGGGATTCCTTAACAAGGCGATGGGTTATGTTCAGATGGGTCTTAAGTTCCTATCTTGTGAGGATGATATTTGTCCACCAGAACCATATGATTGGGCAGCAAACTTCGGACCTAGTAAGAAATCGGTTGCTGACTTTAAGAGAAGTATCAATATTACTAACGGAATAACAGCAGCAGGCATTGGTGCTTCTGTCAGCAATATGATTAGTAATATATTTCCTGATATTGATGACGAAAAATCTAGTGCTGTTGCTGAATTGGTTGGTGGTTGCCCCACAAATGTTATAAAATGTGGTGCCCCTAGCATTGAGATCTTTGGCGGTGGTGGATTTGGTGCTGCTGCTCGTGCCGTCGTTAATGAGGTGGGTCAGGTTGTCGGTGTAAATATGACACAGTTTGGTTCCGGTTATGCTAAGAAACCGTTTGTTACTATCTCTGACAGTTGTGATAACGGTCGTGGTGCTACTGGAACTGCTGTCGTGGAAGATGGTAGAGTTACTAACATTATCATTACCAACACTGGAGGTGGTTACCTAGGACCTGAGACTGCCACTGCTGACAACGAAGGTGAGGAAGTTGTAGGTGAAATCGTTGGTATTGATGTTATCAACACTGGTAAAGGATACGATCAGGATTCTTTGATTGTAAGTGGTTGTGGAACACTCAAACCACAACTAGATCAGGAAGGTAGAATTGTTGGTGCTGATATTGTTCAGTCTGATATTGGTTGTAAAGTTCTGCCTAAATTGAGAATAAATAGTGCGACTGGATTTGGCGCTGTTATCCGTCCGGTTATGAAATTCCGTAAGCGTGAAGAGTATAGTAAGACTGTCAACATTCCACAGAGTGCTGTACTCAAAGTTGTAGATTGTGTAAGTAGTTACTGATGTCATCACCACCACTCATTTTTAACCATCCTGAGGATGGGTTTATCCGTGTAGGTGTCCAAACTGCCGATAGGATAACACGTAAGTCGCAGGTTCAGGTTGCTGCTGGTAATGGTTCTAGTCTACGTATCTTTAAGGATGGTGGATGGGAACTTCGTGCCGTTGCTAACGAGACTGGATCTAATATCTTCCAGCAAGGTGAAGGTCCACTGAACATTTACTCTGACGGTGACATCAATGTCGCCTGTAAGGGTGAGTTCTCACTCAAGGCAGCAAAAATTACGATGGAGACTGTTGATCCTGATGACGGTAACATTGTATTAAACTCCAATAAGAACATTCGTCTTGATGCTGACAACAACCTACATGCTCTAGGTGCTAATGTTGTTATCAAAGCAGATAATAAAATCCTGTCACATTCTGTAGGTATGAATATTGTGGCTGGCAATCCAGTAATTGTCTATGAGAAGAAGATGAAAATTATTCCTACTGGTCTTGCTGATATTGTTGAGATGTTAATTGAACAAATTCTACTAAACTGATGGAATCACCAGAAATTTCGGCACAAAAAATCTATATTGGTCCTAGTCTTCCTATCAAGACTGATCAATCACTGCTTACCCTAGATGGTCTCAATCCTTTTGCTGGCACACTAGCAGTATCTGGCACCGCATTCTTTGGTGCTCCCACTAACATTGGATTTGCTCGTGGTGTTGTCAACATCGGTCCTGCTATCCCACCATTTAACCCCAGCATTCCTACACTTGGACTGGATGTAACTGGTGGCACACAGCACACCGGTTATATGAATAACCTTGGTCTAAGCAACTTCTTTGGTGCCAGTAACAATACTGGCATCTGGAACGCGATTGGCATCAAGAATATGATAGGATTGTTTAGTCGTGTTGGTGCGGCAGTTGAGGTTGGTGGCAAAGTCGCAGCAGAACCTAAGAATATTACAGCAGCACTAGCGACATCACTTCCATCAGGCGTTGGAAGTCTGTTTGGGGACTGGACTTATAATTTTTCATCATTAAATGAGCTTCACACTCACTCAGATATCAGACTGAAGACTAACGTGAAACCAATCACTAGTGCTCTATCTAAAGTACTAGCACTTCAAGGTGTTACATTTGAGTGGACTCATTGTCAGAAAAAAAGGCAAAATCCTGGTACACGAATCGGTTTTATAGCACAGGAAGTAGAAAAAGTCATTCCCGAAGTTGTTATAGATACTAAGATTGATGATAGCGACGGCAATGCTATGGACGTTAAAGGCGTTCAGTATGATAAACTCGTAGCACTTCTAGTCGAAGCAATCAAAGAACAAAACACACGAATTGAACATTTAGAATCATGCTTACAGAATCTGGAGTCGTCTCTGTAGACGGCATCATTGAGTTTCCTGAAGAATGGCGTGGCAAAATCGACGCCGAATCATTGGTCATTCAACTAACTGCAATCGGTACCGCACAAGAACTTTACGTTGATCGTATTGAGTGGGGCACTAAAGCAATCATTCGTAATGGTGGTGGTGGTGCCTTGCGAGCATACTACACCGTGACAGTTCAGGAATTGGCACCCCCACCATTGGAAATCCAGCAGAAACCTGCTACAATAGGAAAGTCCAAAACACGAACCAAACCTTCATGAATTCTAAGGAAACCGTCAGCCTTATCGAGGTAGATGTTCTGAACCGTACCTTCTGTATGCACGGTGACATGGGTGCATGTAAAGAGATCTTGTGTGACACCCCTGATCAGTTCATCAACCTTCTGAGATTGGTTCGTATAAACAAAGAGAACACCGAAGTGGTGTATGTCTCAAATTAGATGTCCGCTTTGCGGGCATTTATGCTTTGATAAAATTAATTTTGCTTCTCATATCCGACGGTGTAAAGAAGTAGACAAAAATCACCGGTTTAATCATAAACAAAACCGAAAGAAAAAGAAAAAAGGTAAATAATATGTATCCTCCGCACCATATCCTTGGATAAGTACACCTTGGAGAATTGGCGTAAAGTCAAAGACGCTTTAGAGACTGCCGATAAAACCGACAGTTTCTTTTATATTAGAGCAAATGCTATCCTTAAGGGTGAAAAAGACCCCATGGATAGTTCTATTCTAAGAAATACTGAGAATCAGAACCCTCTAGAGAAGTAATTACTGCTTCTGCTTCTAAAATTTCTTTATCTAGTTGTTCTGAAGCTCGATCATATCCATACTTCTGAAGTTGATATTCTGCTCTTGCTGCTTTTAAGTTCTGAACTGGAGTTATAACACCTGTACGTTGCGATCTTAGCGTTGTAATGACCGTTTCTGCTGCCGTGATAGAAGCAGCGTATCCAGGACATTCGGTTGAGTCTAGACCGAAGAATGTGCCTAGACTGACTTGTGTGATGCCTGTATATGTGCCATACCCAATATTAGCACTGGTGATCAGAGCGTTAGATTCTGCGAACGGATTATCACCAGAGAAAGCCCACTTATATCCCCTTACATCATCACGTAGACTATCTACCATTGGGATAGTGTAAGTGGTGCATCCCACTTGTGTCGCACCAGTATATAGATCAAAGACGAGAGTTTGCTGATCGTTGATAAGACCATTTATCCGCAAGACCTCGGTGTCTAGACCATTGATAGCAGGTGAAAAACTATTGATGACTACATCGAGGTCTTCAATACGTGCAATTGTTCCACCTTCAGAATCGGTGATATTGTATCCTTTTTTGGATTCTGTAATTTGAGTTTTATTGTCGCGTTTTTGCTTGATTTTTAATTTATAGGAGTCAATTAACGCATTAGTCTGAGGACCAATAGCCATGGTATAAATAGCATGAAGAGATGGTGTCAGTATTTATAGGCTATGCCGCTAAGCAGATTAGAGAATTTCCTAAAGAACGTTACTGGCAACGTCATTTACGTCAATCCCGAGGAACTTGACGCAACTGACGATATTAGTAATACTGGTAATTCCAGGACTCGTCCATTTAAGAGTATTCAGCGTGCCTTAATCGAGGCGGCAAGATTCTCATATCAGATCGGTGCTAACAACGACCGATTTGATAAGACCACTATTATGGTATCTCCGGGTACCCATTATATTGATAACCGTCCAGGTTTAAGGATTAACACTTCAGGTACACTAACTGATGTTAATGGGACCTCCGCGATTATCGATCAGTTTGGTGTTGGCACCAACTTCGATATTCAGGATCCTAACAATGTCCTTTACAGGTTTAACAGTGCTCACGGTGGCGTTATCATGCCTCGTGGTACTTCTATCGTCGGTCAGGATCTAAGAAAGACTAAGATCAAACCTAAGTTTGTTCCGAAACCTGACAATGACGCTATTGATTCTACATCTATTTTCCGTGTAACTGGTGGTTGTTTCTTCTTTGGGTTTAGTTTCTTTGATGGAGATCCAAATGATCGCATCTTTAGAGACTACACCACAAACGTATATGCTCCAAATTATTCCCACCATAAACTCACTTGCTTTGAGTACGCTGACGGTGTAAACCAGATCTCTGGTCAGGGTAATACTGACCTTGACATGTACTACCAGAAACTAACTCTGGGTTATGGTACTAACTCTGGTCGTGCTCTACCTAACTACCCCGCAAATAAAGACTTCGAAGCAACTGTCGATGAGTCTCGTATTGTAGGTGCTATTTCTCAAATAGGTGCTCTCACAATCAGTGACATCTATTCTGGTGCTAATCCTACCGATAATGTTGCTACTCCTATCGTTACAGTAGTAACACAAACCAGTCATGGTTTTAACGTTGGCACACCAATCCTAATCACAGGTATTGATGATACTAACTATGACGGCAGTTATATTGTAAGTCAGGTTCTAAGTGACACATCGTTTACTTATTCTGTACCTACCACTCCTACATCTACAGCAACACCTAATCTATCTGGCAAGAGTCCTGCCGTTAAGATTGAGAGTGACACTGTAGGTTCTGCTTCTCCTTATATCTTTAACTGCTCTATCCGTTCTGTCTTTGGCATGAACGGTATGCACGCTGATGGTGCGAAAGCAACTGGATTTAAGTCCATGGTTGTTGCCCAGTTTACGGGTATCGCACTTAACAAGGACGACAACGCATACGTTAAGTATAATACAACCACTGGTGCTTGGGAAGATCAAGTAGCACTAGGTTCTGCTGTATCCCTACACACAGATTCCCTTGCTAAGCATAGACCTGGTTGGGAAAACTGCCACGTTAGAGTATCTAACAATGGTATTATCCAAGCAGTATCTGTCTTTGCTATCGGATATGCTAAGCATTTCCTAGCAGATTCTGGTGGTGATATGTCTATCACCAACTCTAACTCTAACTTTGGTGCCAAGTCACTACAAGCAGATAAGTGTAGATTTGAGGCGTTCCTTAAGGACGATAAAGGTTATATTACTGAGATTCAGGTTCCTCAGAGAATCAGTGACAAGCAGAATAAGGTCAACTATCTATCACTAGACGTAGAGAAGACTTCTACTGCTGCTAACACCAGACTATATTTCTATGAGTATGATCAGAAATCCAATGTTCCTCCTACAGGTATCAATGGATTCGCATTTGGTAACAAGGTAGGTGAAACTATCGAAGTTGGTGTAGGTGACACCAGTTTTGCTACTACGGTCCTTATGCCTGTTCCTCAGGCAGCAGCATCTGAAAGAGTATCTGCCCGTAAGGAACACTTTGTTGGTAGAGTATCTGGTATCAACTCGATCACCGGTAATACCTTTACACTAAGAGACGAACATAAGTTCCTCAATGGTGAGAAAGTCCGAGTCTATTCTGAAGATGGTGCTCTACCTGATGGTCTAGAGTACAACCGCGAATACTTTGCTGTTACTGATGGTTTAGCAGCGGATCAGGTTCGCCTTTCTTCTACGTTTAATAATGCCATTGCTGGTACAAATATCAGTGGTGTTAACAACCTTGGTGGTGATCTACGAATTGTATCTACTGTCTCTGGCAAAGAACCTGGCGAACCAGGTCACCCAATTCAGTATGATGGTGGTTGGTATGTAAACGTAGGTGCTGGTAATAGTCTCCATGCTATTATCGTATCCAACAAAACTGACATTACACCTAAGACAAAGACCGCTTTCTACACCAGACAGCGTGATGGTAGAGATAATCTAGAAAGAAGATATGGTCTAAAACTTGTTATTCCTCAGTCGGAAACATACGCTTCTGCTCCTACCGCAGGATTCAGTATTGCTGATGCTTCTACTGTACCTGATGACACTAACTATCAGAACGATAACAATACTCTAACATCTGAAACTAATCTCAGAAGTAAGACTAGCGTTATTAATGCTTCCTGGTCTGGTAACGTTGGTGTTATTACCGCCGAGAATTCACATGGTCTAAAGGTTGGTCAAACTGTTCAGGTCTATCGTCTTAAGTCTGCCAATAACACTGGCGGTGCTGATAACTCTGGATTTAACGGTATCTTTGAGGTCACCGCTGTTGCTAATCGCGAAACATTTAGCATTGGTATTAGCACAGATCCAGGTGCTATCACTGAAATCAACTCTGGTATTCCATTCACATTTGAAGACAGAACTATTGCCGGTGCCGGTAGAACGTTCTCTCCATACTTTGTCAAGCGTGACTATGGTTCTGCTAGTTACCAGATTCATGCTTCGAGTGAGATCCAAGAGTTTAAGTCTGGTTCACAGGATGGTATCTACGATCTAACTCTACGTGGTTATATCTCACAACCAACCGTATCACCATTCTCAACTACAACGTATTACTTCGGTCAAGATGACATTGACATCTTCCCAGAAGTAGACGTAGATAATCCTGACGCTGATCCAAAATCTGCGGTATCTTATGCTGTACGTGATGAGATTGGTAATGTTGAGACCAATGATCCTCAGAGAAGTATCACTCGTGAAGGTCTAGATTCCTTCATATCTGATGCCGGTGCTGTTATACCTATCACCAGCACATCACACTCGTCTGGTTCTCTTTCGATTGTTTGTGATAGAGATCACGGATTTGGTGGTGTATCTGGTATTCAGAGTGTAACTGGTGGTACTAACCTTGGTGCTAACAGTGGTAATGCTGAGTTCTACTATAACGTTAGGGCAGAAGGTGGTACTGGTAGAGGTCTAACACTTGATGTAACTGTTGCTGCTGCTGGCACGATTAGTGCTGCTGTTCTTAACAATCCTGGTTCTGGATATAATGTTAACGATCTACTGACAGTCCGAGGAATTCCTCACTACTCTGCTGGTGATGATTGTACTCTTGGAGTTGCTAATATTGCGAATCCTATTGGTGATGCTGTACAAGTTGTAGGTGTAGGAAGCACAGCGTATGACGGAACACGAAGAATCGAAAGCGTTACAAATAATACCACGTTCACCGTCTCCGGGGTCGCTGATGGTCCTTCGTCCGGTGGATATGTTTACCACGTTGGTGTTACAACTACAGTCACTGCTCTTGATTATAGTAAGGAAAGTGGTATAGGTACAGTAACACTAAGCAGTGATATTGGTCTACGTCGTGGTGATCGTATTGTTATTAGTGGTTCTGATGCCTTCTATAATGGCACACACTTCATCACCGATAAAGTAAGTGGAGCACAACTATTTGTAGACTTTGGTAAGAATTCTACAAAACCAACATTTACTGCTAGCAATGTAAATGCTCATGGTGAGGGTATCAATCAAAGAGGAGATGGTCGTGGTATTCCGATTTATGGAGGACACACATCACTTCTAAGCAGTGGTATCTCAACCACTTCTACATCATTCACAGTTCCTGTTGCTGATAGAGGTAATCTACGTCGCGGAGACTTCCTCCAGATCGATGATGAGATCGTAATGGTCTCTAACAGTAACGTTACCACGATTATCCGTGGTGTGATGGGCACAAACGCTGATGA
>Ga0181421_1000156_pt1 | contig 18492 bp, 25 predicted proteins | sample 44SPOviralmetaG_FD_130146 | JGI IMG/M metagenome (GOLD analysis project Ga0181421, IMG submission 130146) | Marine viral communities from the oligotrophic San Pedro Time Series (SPOT) site, San Pedro Channel, CA, USA - 44 SPOT_SRF_2013-06-19 | ecosystem: Environmental > Aquatic > Marine > Strait...
ACTTATGCGAACAGCGCGGGTTCCGCTACCAACGCGACCTTCGCTACCAGCGCGACCCACGCGAACGCTGCGAATACAGTTGCATTTACTGATCGGGACAATAGTAACAACACAGACTACATTGCTTTCGTGGACAGTCACGCCGCGGGGGACAAGGCACTCTTCACAGATCAAAACCTGTCATATAACTCTTCTACAAATCAGATTGGTGCTAACCTCAGTGGTAACGTGACAGGTAACGTCTCGGGTAATGCGGCATTTGCCACCAATGCGACTTATGCGAACAGCGCGGGTTCCGCCACCAATGCGACTTATGCGAACAGCGCGGGTTCCGCTACCAACGCGACCTTCGCTACCAGCGCGACCCACGCGAACGCTGCGAATACAGTTGCATTTACTGGTCGGGACAGTAGTAACAACACAGACTACATTGCTTTCGTGGATAATCACGACAATGGAGACAAGGCACTCTTCACAGATCAAAACCTGACATATAATTCGTCAACGAACCACATAAACGCAAATGTACCATATGCGAACAACGCGGGAACCCTTGGTGGCGCCGGTAAATCTACAGGTGCAAATGCGAACTCAATTTGTCAGAGGGATGGTAGCGGTCATATTAATATGGTATATGGGTTTTCTTCATATCTCAATATGAGTCATGGTACGGGGACACGCAGCTCGGATACTATATTTTATTCTTCAACTGACTCCTATATACGAAAAACTAACTCGACTGGTATGAGATCCTCTCTCAACGTCCCAACGAGAACTGGGGGTAATGCATCGGGGACATGGAGCATCAATGTTAATGGAAGTGCGGGTTCCGTGTCGGGTACCGTGTCGAATGCCGATAAAGTCGATAATCTTCATGCGAGCGCGTTTCTACGCACTGATACCAGTAGTAGTACCATCGGTCAATTAAGTGTCAGTGGCTCATCGCAGATGGCTACCGGCTATTTTTGGAAAGTTGAGCCGGCGAACTCGATTGGGTACCAAAACGACGACGACAACATGCGATACTTCCAGGTAGGTGTATACGTAAATCGTTTTGTCAGGGGCCAGGGGCTTCTCGCATCATCGGATGAACGTGTAAAGAGGGACATTCAGACGCTCGACACGGGGCTGGCACTTTCTAAACTCGAAAAAATCAGACCAGTGAGTTATAAAATGAAAGATACGGGAGAATTTATGTTTGGTTTCATTGGGCAGGAAATAGAAAAGGAATTACCAAACGTAGTCAATAAGGCTGTTGGAACAATAACAGATTTCAATATAATGGGTGAATTTTCAAATAAACAAGAAACAAAATATCAAGCTGAAGACGAAGAAAAAGACACGTTCATATATACACTTACATTAGAAGAACCAATACCATCTACATTTGATGTTGACAAGGCAATACTCATAGAGGCTGAAACTGATGGTCATACAATTCAATTTTTTTATGACCCGGAATACTGTGGTAAACCTGAAATAGGTGGAACTGTTATGAAGTTATTATGTGAAACGGATAATGTAAAAGAAAGTGTTAGATACAAAGTTGTCGGTACAAAAGTTAATGATTTTAGATCAGTCGATTATAATGAAATATTTACAGTGACCACGGCCGCCCTCAAGGAGGTAAATGAGCAACTCAAAGCTGAAAAAATTAAAATGGCGACACTCGAAACTAAATACGAAGAATTATTGAAGAGAGTTGAAGATATAGAAGCTCTGTAGTAGTTATTCAGGTAAATAAATCGAATTTGAACAAGTACTACAGTATGAAGTTATAATATGGGTGTAAAGTTATTTTATCTACAACGTCTGTGTATTCTAAAACATAAAATTCACTCTCTGTGACATTTGACAATCTAAGCTTTTGCATTCTGTGTTTGCCATCTACCACGCGATATTTACGGTTAGCTGGATTGGGCATATTTTCAACAATTATTGGTGGGTATGCGGTATCACAAAATTTATAACGGATACCACCACAACATATACAGTTGTAGCCAATAGCTTGGTCTCTTAAATCATACCCTTTCCAAGCGATTTCATCGTGTTTTATAGTTTTCTTTCTGTCATCTGTCAATAGATGTTCTATATCTTTTATCATGAGTTGTTGGGACTTATTATTTATTCTCCAGTCGCCGTATTCTAATGATTCTACACATGCATGTAACGCGTCAATTTCTGAAAAGCGGGTCATCTGTATTATACTGATATTAAAAATCCCAAACTTTTCCTATTCGTATCACTACCTACGAAGTGCCATAATTTACCTTCACGGGGTATAATAAATTTATTTACATGCCACCCCTTCTTATCGTATTTAGTGACAATTTGATTTGTTTCATTGTCAAAATACTTAAAATAACTTTTGTTATCTTCTTCGGCCCACGTTAAATAGATCCGCGTACCGGGAGCATTGCTATTAGTATGCCAACCACACCTACCACCTGGTTGATACATAAATGTACCGCGGTGTTCAACGAAGCTCTTGTTATAATGTTTTTTAAGTTTGTCTATTATGCGAACTAGGATATCTTCGGCAAAAAGGGTTGTGTAGGTATATCTATTTGTTTGTTCTTGTAAACTTTCTGGTGCTTGTAAATCCCCGAATGTTTCTCTCCTGACAATATAAAATTCTTCATCGGGGTCGGTGTTTATAATTTTATCGGGGTCTTGTGTTATTCTGAAGTGTTCCGTCGAACTCCAGTCGAGCTTATCTAACATATCAAATTCGTCCTTGAATAGGTCCTCCATCTATAAATACAATTGAATATTTTTGTAATAATATAACGTACCATTGCGATTAAGGGAAGTCGGTGAGAATGAAGGAGGCAAAGAACAGTTCTTCCACGGAGAAACCCAAGTGAGTGAAGAAAAATACAAAACACTCCCAGAAGACGAAAGATCCAAGAAATGGGTCGTTGAACTGGAAGTTGACGACCACGAAAAACTCGGTGACGAAGAAAAAGCTGAATACACACTTGGTACCAGAGAACGATGGTTCGTCTTGACTACGAGTAAATCTAAATCTCCAATTCCTGAACACGACGAAGAGGTCGTTGTCGAAGAACTCGTGGATGTCCTCGATGAAAACGGACAAATCGTATGGGAAGAGACGGGTGAGACCGAACCCGTGTACACCCTCGTGGACCATGGCAGCTACAAGGCGGCGCTTGTCTCGGCGAAGTTGGTCTAAAGTCCCGAGCGACACAGTCATTCGTACATAAAAAAAGACCTTATCAAACACCAATTTGATAAGATCCAGACTTTGTCAAGCTTAAAAAAAACTCTCGCTATACTATAAAATGTCTGGTGGTATCGCCCAACTCGTGGCTGTCGGTGCTCAGGATGCGCACCTTGTCGGTCAACCCGAAATCAGCTTTTTCCGCTCTACCTACAAGCGACACACAAACTTTTCCCAAACTGTTGAACGCCAAGTGATCCAGGGGAATGTCTCTAATGGGGGTATGTCCACCATTCGCTTTGAACGTAAGGGGGATCTCCTCAACTACGTCTACCTCGTTCCAAATGATGGATCTACGACTCAGGCTATTGCCGATTGGACGACTGTGATTTCCAAGATTGAACTTCTCGTTGGTGGTCAAGTCATTGATGAACAAGATTCTACGTACTCTACACTCATCGCCCCAACTCTCTCGGCGACTACATCGTCCAAGTCTGTCGCAGGTGATCTCTACGGTGGTTCTACGAATGAGAGCTTCTACCCTCTTCGCTTCGCCTTCTGTGAAAACTGGCAAACCGCCCTCCCTCTCATTGCCCTCCAGTACCACGATGTGGAACTTCGCATCACTTGGGGTGCCTCAGCTGGTAGTTACAAGTGGGATGTCTATGCGAACTACGCGTACTTGGATACCCAAGAACGCGAATTCTTCGCGGGTAACCCACAAAATATGTTGATCACCCAAGTTCAGAAGGCCACCGCCTCTGCGGCGAAGATTCAAGAACTCAACTTCAACCACCCAGTGAAGTACCTCGCTGCGGGTAACGCCTCAGCCGTGAACGTTCTCGGTGCCACTGGTGGTGTTGACAACAAGCTCAAGCTCCAAATTAACGGTACCGATGTTGCGGACTTCAAGTTTGCGAATCCAAACTTCTCCTCAGTGCCACTTTACTACCACTCAACCAACGCGAGCTCTGCGGTTGCGTCTCCAACCGTTGAAAAGTTGTTCTTCTACCCACTCTGCTTGGATGCCAGTAAGTTACAACCCACTGGTACTCTCAACTTCTCCCGCCTTGATTCGGCTCGTATTGTGAATGACCTCAACAATTCCAATGACGCTATCTACGCCGTCAACTATAACATTCTCCGCATTGAGAACGGTATGGGCGGACTTTTATATTCTAACTAATTAATAAACCAATGTGGAACCTAGTTTTCCTTCTCGCCATCGTTTTTGTATTGACGTACGATCCCAAATCCAGGACACTTGAAAAGTATGTTGGTGTGCCAACTCCACCAACTCAAAAGTCCTGTGAACCTACGCATTACGAAGCCGTGCAGTTTGCCCAGAGTCCCTATGAATGCCCTCCCTCAGGCAGGACACACATGGGTGCTCTTACTTAAAAAGAAGAATCGCGTATAGACTATAATGATTCCAATGGACCGTGAAACCCTTATGATGATCGCCACAATCGTGGCGATTGCTGGCGTTGTCTTCCTATTTAAGGAGATGAACAAGGCTAAACAAGATGTTGAAAATCTTAAGAATTTCTCAGCCCACCTCGTGCATCGTCTCAGTGCACCCGAAGCGAAACCTACACCCGAAGCTGAACCAGAAACTGAAAAGGAAGATGCCGAAGAAAATGTGGAAGAATAAACATATTCAGTTATTATAACTTGCGAATGCGCAATGAAAAAATACAAAGCTATAGCGATACCGGTCAGTTTTGCCGATGAAAAGCCTAAATTCCTCACTGTGAGGGATCGGCGTTTTAAGGATTGGATTTTTGTCACAGGGGGGTGCAGACGGCGGGAGATTTTCAACCCCCTTCGCTGCGCTCTTCGTGAACTCGAGGAAGAGACCCGTGGTGTGGTTGCCCTCAAAAATGGTGAGTATACGGAGTTTAAATTTACAGTCAAAGAGAGTCCAACGGTGGATTTGGAATATAATGTTTTCGTCTTTTTTGTAGACTATACCAAACCACAACAACAAACACTCGTAAAGAAGTTTTATGAAGAAAAACAAAAGACAAATCTTAAGAAGATTAATAAACAACCAATAAAGAAAACTTTTGATGAAAATGACTACATGAGTTTTGATACCCTCGAGGAGTTCAATACCCGCAAGCGATGGAAACTCATCGTGGACAATGTCCTCAGAAATCCAGAGTTTTACTCGTGTGTGAGTTCTCTCAATAGAAAAACATTCTCTATTAAGTAGAATGAAGTCAAAGTCTTACATTTTAATGCAGATTGGAGAGCTCCTCAAATCAAACAGGGGTCTCTGTGAAGAAGAAATAGAGGAATGGATTAAGGAGAATGAGGAAAAGAAAGTCTATGAACTCCTCGTCATCAAGAAAGAACTTTCTGAAAGTAGGGAATATAGAGATGTTTCTGTGATGAGGTGGTTTAGAGGTTAGACGCGATACAAAGGTATGTTTAAAAGGTGGTGCAAAGAACAAAAATTTAATAATGCAACCAATCTATCACATGTGCTCATGGACGGAGGAGTCCTTTCCGTGCCATTTGATAAATTGAACGAGTTCCACGAAAAGTATATTCAGGCTGTCAGGGCTGGTGAAGAGCTCTTTGTCGTTGAACAAAAGAGTCCCATATACAACTTCTTTGTGGACATTGACTACAAAGATGAAAAAGCGCTCACGATGAATGAGATTCAAGATATCTGTAAAATCATTTGTGATAAAGTCAAACGACACGGTGGTAAGGAGTGTCTCATTTGTGTATCACCTCCCAAAACAGCTGGTGAATATATAAAAACTGGGATACATCTTAACTGGTGTGGATTTCCAGTAAATCAAGAATCGGCACTGGCACTTCGGGAACACATTCTCGTCGCTTTGTCTAAAGCAAAGGGATCTATAGATTGGAATGAAATCATTGATTCTTCTGTATATGGATCCATACAGAGAAAAACGAAGGGAAGTGGTCTTCGTATGCCGTGGTCTCACAAAATGGCAAAACATATGCCGTGTGGTGGTCAGGGATGTGAAGGGTGTGGTGACAAAGGTAAAATCGTACAAGTCGCATACCTACCCGTATTTATATATAAATGTGGTCCACTGAGTACACTTTTAAAAATTAGTCACGACCCAGACCCAGAAATACTTAAAATGTCTTCTGTGAGAACTAATTCTATAGAATACAATACAGTTGAACCACCATCCTCCGTTATTAAGGAAGGTTCATTTACGAGCACACAGACTAAGGATGAAGTTCACGATGACGAGGTTCGGGGTCTCATTGAGGACTTTGTACAAACACACATGGATGGGCAGAGTGGTGCTACGATTACAAAACTCTTCAAACACAACGAGACATACCTCGTTTCAACAAACTCCAAATATTGTGAAAATCTCAAGAGACCACATAGTTCTAATCACATCTGGTTTCATATTAGTGGGTCTGTGATAGCTCAAAAGTGTTTCTGTCGTTGTGAAACAATTCGGGGTCGGCGTGATGGTTTCTGTAAAGACTTCTACGGTCGCAAACACAATCTTCCACAGAAAGTTATTGAAAAGTTGTATCCCAAAAAGGAAGACTTGAAGAAGTGTCCAGAAATCAAAAAGTTTGAGGAGAAGCCTCAGATTAAACAGAGTGATGTGAAGCCACATCTGGAATCATTCATACAAAGATTTATGGCGTGTCCCGAAGATACACGTGTTGTGAAAATTACCAGATTGAAAAACGACTTTACAGTGTTAACAACATCTTCATATTGTGAGATAATTAGAGGTGATCACGAAGGAGCTGCGATGTCGTATGTTATCAAGAGTGGTAAGATATCCCAAAAATGTCCAGTTTGTAAAAGGACTCCAAAGGGAAGTGTGAGAGTTCACGAACTTAGTGGTAGTGTGAAGCAAGCACTCAAACCACCCGAAAAAAAATAAAGCGCAACAGTAGAAGAATGGCTCTCATTCTCGTTGGTGTGACTGTGTATCTCGCAGTAAAACTCATCAACGATATTGAAATTCCCAAAACAGTACCAGAAACAGATGAATTTCATATGTATTCCGGTGTTCATCCAGAACTATATAAAGAGTATCTTAAGTATAAAAGTGAAGGGCGTCACATAGACGCGCAAAACGCCCTTGAAGAGCTCGCATTGTACGCGGATTTTGACTTTAGAGAAGAAATACAAGAAAAGATACTTAAAAGGCAAGAGTCTTTATTTATTTAAATGGTTCAGACCAGAACACGCTCAGGGAGACAAATAAAGAGGCCAGAACTCTATCAACCAGAAGAAACTGTTCTTGAAGACGATTACGCCCCCGAAGACCACGATTCCGACATTGGGTCGGATATCGATACAGAAGACGAGTACTATTCTGAAGACGACAGCGAAGACGACGACGACGAGGGTAGTTTGAAGGATTTTTTAGTGGACGATGACGAAGAGAGTGAGGAAGAAGACGCTTAAAAAAAACAAGGGATATATTAAAAAATGGAAACTGATATAGGAAATCCAATTGATTATAATCCAGCGACCGATCCATTTAAAGATCAGGGAAAGGATGAAGATAGTACACCAATAAACGATCAAAGTTTACAACAAAATGATCAATACTATTTTCAACCTTCAGAGATGATGTATCCACAACAACAATTTCAGTCATATCCGGAAAGAGTAGATTTTCTAACGGGTGTAGACAAATCCACATGGATTATAGCTTTTGCTGTCTTTTTATTAGGCTTTTTCATGGGGAAAACCATGCAACCAGTGATCCTCAGGTACGCTTGAGTATGGAACAAAGTCACCAATGTCCCCATAAATTGGGATAATCTTCCCTGTAATATCACGATTCATAACCTGCGTTGGATACACTGGCACAATAAACGCATCGCGAGTATCCTCAATAAATCCATGAGCTGTGCTCACCTTCTCATCTCTCCTACTTTTGTTTTTTGAAGACATACCCTGTTCAAAAAACAAAATAAAGAACGCACTTGTCAAAAGTATGGTCATAAGAATTTTCCACATTTTGCTTTAAAATTAACGAATATTATATTTAGGCTGATGAAACTTCTGGTTCACCCTCATCTTTAGCTTCTTCAATCTTAGCTTCGGTAGAAGAAGCCTGCTCTTCGCGCCATTTGCGTCGCTCTTCCATCTCAGCGGCGACAACGGCATCAGCCTCCTTAACAAGATCTTCCATAGAGGCGTCTGGCTTTTCTTTCTTGAGGCGCTCAAGAACTTCGGCTGGGTGGCTCACGGGTGGTTCATCTGGCTTGGTGTAGAAGAGTGAGTTTTCGTCACCAGGTTTCGCGTATGACTTCGCCTCCATCATGTCACGCTTACGCTCGTTGAACATCCGCGCAGCTTCAGATTGGTTCTCCTTGTAACCACTCATGATTTCTTCCAACTTCTCATTTTGGTAGTGAACATCCTCAATCTTGAGAGGATCTGGGGGGATGAGAAGCCACTTGTACATGTCAACAACATAGATGTCAAAGGTGTTATCTTCTTTTTGAAGACGCTTCGCGTGCGCGGCAGCTTCGTCGCGAGAGGCGAAGGCACCACGAATCTTGATACCGAACTTATCGTTCTTTTGTGGCGCTTCTGGACCAACGACAGAAAGGCATGCGTATAGCTGACCAGGAACAGTGGTATAATCTTGCTCGAGAGACATTTTATGTGTTATACTACCATTAAAACTTTAAGCCAGCTTAAAAGTATTATGTGATTATAAGTCAATGAGAACATTTTGGGATAAACAACCTGTTCCTCATGAGGGTGTGACATACGAGGCTGGTAAAGAAATTGAAAAAGAGAGAAAGATGGTCAATGAACCCATTGAACTCCCCGATGGATTTTCGTGGACAGAGCCATCTCTTCAAGAAGCACATAAACTTTTGAGTGAACACTATGTATGTGATGAAACATTTAAACTGAGCTATTCCCCCAATACTCTCAAATGGGCGAGTGAATTACCCGGTAAGGGTATTCGCCACACAGAAAGCGGAGAACTCATTGGTTACATCTCGAGCGCACCCATGAAAGTGAGGGTGTGCAACGATATTCTTGACATGGTTCAGATCAATTTCCTTTGTGTCCATCCCAAGTATAGGGACAAGGGATTTGCTCCAATACTTATCAGTGAAATCAAAAGAATTGCGAACACAAACAATATTTGGCAAGCAGTGTATACAGCGGTAACTAAAATACCAACACCCATAGTTAAGAGTACATATTGGCATAGATTCCTAAATATCAAGAGACTTGTCAAGACTGGATTCTACCAAACAGATCGTTTGAGGGAAAAATACTTTGAACTTCGTGGAACTTCACAATTTAGAAAGATGACTTCTAAAGATATTCCAAAAGTTACAATAATATTGAAAAAGTATTTTGAACAATTTAAAATTGCTCCAGTCATAAATAAAGATTGGGTAAAAAGATGGATACTTCCTATTAATTCTTATGTAAATGATGAGACTGAAGACTTTATCTCTTTCTATGATGTTCCATATGACCGAGTAGATAATTTGGACTCTGTGAAACAAGCATATGCGTTTTATATGGTCGGTGATGTTTACAATGATGCGTTTTTGATTGCTAGGAATTTGGGATACGATGTATTCAATACTCTAGACATTGGTCAGTTGCGAACCGATCTCGAGAGACTTAAGTTTTTACAGGGGAGTGGTCATGTTTATTATTACCTATTCAATTGGCTTCCATCTTCTTCAATTGGTTCTGAAGATGTACAACTTAAGTTGCCTTAAGGATTATAATTCCTAGTCAATTAACATGTACAGCTATCCACAAGAACTACTAACCTTTGTGGAAAGTAATCATATCAATCTACCCGGGGTAAAGACAATTGGTGGTCAGGCATTGGCATTCCTCGCACAACCTGAGAATAGGGGCGGAAATAGGTTTATTACACCAAGTGAAACCGTAGAGTTCTTTAGAGATCTAGGACTTGAGACCCGTGACAGTATCCAACCATTCAATAAGGTATGTTCTGGTAAGCTTAAACTTGTTGATGCCAAATCCGGTCTCTATTCGTTAGAGTACCCATTTGCTTTAAAATGGAACGACATTTCTAAAAGAATCTCCGTTAATAAGCATGTTCTTGAAAATGGATCAAAAAAAGAGCAAGTTGCTGAAGTCAAGCGATACTGGATTCAAAAAATGACAAGAAAAGAACAAGAATGTAGAATTCTCCTCGATTATCTTCGAATAAAGTGGTCAAAGAATGCTTACGATTACCTCACGGAGAAACTCTCAGAAATCAAATGGGTACATCTGCATATATTGAGTGTACCCATAGACAGATGGCAGATTGGACATCTCGACGCTTCAAAGGGGAATGAACCGGAAAATTTATTCTATCAACCCCCGATTCAAGCACGATTTCGCGATAATTATATTTTCAATCGCCAGTTTGAAAAAATCAAGGTTAAAGTCTAGCACCGTTTATTGTAATAATGGAAGTCAATAGAATTGAACTTATCAGTTGCCTCGATGGAATGAAGAAACTTCCCGAAAACTCCGTCGATATGGTGTGCACCGATCCACCGTATTTTTTAGATGGTCTCGGTAACGATTGGGACAAGGGTAAGTTGGATAAAAAGGGCACCTCTTCCGTTGTTGGAAACTTACCAAAGGGTATGAAGTTTGATAGAAAACAATCAAAGAATTTTTATAATTTTTATTCAGAAGTTTCAAAAGAGATTTTCAGAGTGTTAAAACCTGGTGGTGCATTTGTTTCGTTTAGTAGTCCAAGACTCTATCATTCTATGACTATGGCCATAGAAGATGGTGGTTTCGAAATTAGGGATATGCTAGCCTGGATTTACACACAATCGCAAGTAAAAGCATTTTCACAAGATCATATAATAGAGAAAGACAAGACAAAGACGCGAGAGGAAAAGGACAACCTAAAAGAAGTGTGTAAAGATTGGAGAACGCCTCAATTAAAACCGGCAATTGAACCCATGTGTCTCGCAGTTAAACCTATTGAGGGAAGATACATAGACAATTTTGAAAAATATGGTACAGGTCTTTTAAACACATCCGAAGAGACCAAAGTCGATGGGAAATTTCCATCAAATGTTATGACTGTACAGGAAGGTGTGTTAGATAGCGTCTTTTTAGTAAAGAAGCCAACAAAGTCTGAAAAAGGTGACTTCAATACACACCTTTCTGTGAAACCTGTAGATCTCATAGAGCATCTCATTCAGCTATTTACCAAAAAGGATGCTATTGTACTTGATCCATTTATGGGTAGTGGAACAACCGCGGTAGCAGCTGTAAAATCTAATAGAAAATATATAGGATTTGACATAAATCAGGAATATGTAGATATTTCAAACAAGAGGCTCCTAAGTGTGTTAAAAGAATAGATAATTTTAAAAGTATGGAAGAGATCCGCAAAAACCATAATAATGCCAAAAGGGAACTCATACAGTCTGTGACCCAAGAAGGTAATCAGATTTTGGATGTTGGTTGTGGTTTTGGTGGTGACCTTCAGAAGTGGCACAAGTGTGGTGCAAATATGAGTATGTGTGATCCAGAGCCAGCAGCCCTCGTGGAGGCTAAGTCTCGTGCAAAGAATATGCACATGCGGGTAAACTTCTATGAGGGAGACATACACGACTGTCCGAATAGGAAGTATGACATTGTGTGTTACAACTTTTCACTTCATTATATTTTTGCGTCACGAGACAAATTCTTTAGTTCAATTCGTGAAATCAAAAAGAGAATGAAACCTGGTGGGAGACTTGTGGGTATTATACCAGATTCAGAGAAAGTGACATTTAGAGTGCCCCTCAAAGATGATATGGGAAACTTCTTTCTCATGAAGACCCATGGTAATGGTGGCTATGGTGAAAAACTATTTGTAAACTTAGTGGACACCCCCTTCTATGCAGATGGACCTAGGTCTGAACCTATAGCCTACAAAGACCTTCTCATCACACACTTGGAAGCGATAGGATTTAGACTAGAACTTTGGGAAGGTCTCACGGGCAACCCAATCTCAGAACTCTATAGTAAATTTATCTTTGTATATAAGAGATGATCACATTCATTATACTAATTCTCATCAACTTGTTGATACTTTCTCAGACCAAGGAACCTCAACAACTCACCGAGGTGAAGGAAAAATATCGCGTTCTTCGTGAACACCTAACTTCCAATGGTCATGAGAAGTTTCGCATGTTGTCACACTGTATACCCATAACAGGTTACATTTCTATGAATGGCGCTGTGGGTTATAACACAAACAAGGGTCAAGAAATTGCGATATGTCTCGATGGAACACCCAATGAAATCTTCCATGTTCTCATCCATGAGTTAGCCCATTGTACCGTTGAAGAATATTCACATTCGGATGCATTTTGGAGTAATTATATTGAACTCCGTGATATGTGCGTAGAATTAGGTATATATGACAAGATTCCAGAGAGAACTAAGTTTTGTGGACAGCACATTCAGGATAAATAATCTTCTTCGTCCATATTAAATGAAAACACCATTAACTGTTTTGATTATGGTCATTGCCTATTGGCTCGCTGTGTATGGTACGACACTCGTTCCACACATGAGCGAAAACTACAATCTTAACCTCGTGTGGTTGACTGTAGTGGTGCCAAATGTGCTTCGTCTCATTGTTGGAAGTATTCCACGACTTGCCGTGGATCGTCTCTTTTTCGTATCTACGAGTATTATCGCCTTAATTATTACATTCGCGATCAATACATTTTCAACAGATACACGAGAGGCGGTTGAAAAATATGGAAGTGACAGGGGCAAGACACTTAAGTTGAGTGCCTTGCTCATGACGGCATTTGCAGCAGGAGCTTTAATCACCTATTATACAGGTATTGATAATTCAATCTATTCTAATATGGGTTGGGAATCAAGTAATCAGGGCTTCACGATGTAGTCCTTCGCCGCATAGAATGCAAGCGCCGCAACCAAACCTGTTGAAGCCAAGCCAATCATGCTTCGGCTCCCTTGTTCGTTAAGAAACTTGGGGACTGAAGTCACGAGCTTGTCTTGAACTGGCTTAGACACCGCGAGAGCAGCCGCAGCACCCGCAACGAGAGCAATCATTTGATCGTCCGTGAGGTTGAATGGGTTCTTGCTTTCTGGCTTCGCTTCTTGTTGTGGCATCGCATAACTACCCTGGGGTTGTGGGGCAGTCATTTGTGGCATCATTCCTTGCATCCTGGGCTCTTCCATCATCATTGGTGGCTCCATCATAATGTCATTGATTGGCGTAGAGTCCATCGTCTGTTTACTTTGACTCACATTTTTTTCGGGTTGTGAAAACACGGGCTCACGATTCACGAAAGTTGTAGTGGGGTTATCATTCAAAGATACCATTCCATCTCCATTATCAGACAAATTGAGAGTATTAATATCCGTGGACATTTAGTATATTCACATGTTTTTGAGAGTAGTGAGTGACGCAGCCTGTATTAGAGAAATCGTTTCATTAAATTCTAAGAATGACAGACTTTATTCAACAGCCAATGATAACATATATTGGAAACAAAAGGAAACTTGTTGATAAAATCCAAGATGTCGTGGAGAAACTCCGACCGTCAACATGCGCCGATGCGTTCTCTGGTTCTGGAGTAGTTTCACGAATGTTGCTGGGTCATTCTGAAAAAATGTATGTAAACGATCTTGAACAATATTGTGAAGTTCTTTCAAAATGTTTCTTGAAGACACCTTCTTGGGCCGATCAAGATGATGTTTGTAAACATATTGAGAATATGAACATGTGTCCAGATAAAGTTGGGTTTATTACGGAACTCTACGCTTCAAATGAAAGACAATTTTATACTCCGAAAAATGGAAGAAGAATTGATGGTATGTTGGACTATATTGAGAGGTGTGTCCCCGAGAATCTTAAACCGTACTGTTTAGGACCTCTCATAGTAAGGGCGAGTATTCACACAAATACATCTGGTGTTTTTAAAGGTTTCCACAAAGGTGGTTGGGGTGGTAAAGGTGGACACGCGCAAGATAGAATTACAAAGAGGATTGAAGTTGATTGTCCTGTGTGGCTTGAACCACATAGGGATGTTGAAGTTTATCGCCAAGATGCGTGTGATTTTCTGAGGGATCTCCCAAAAGTTGATCTTATCTACCTGGATCCACCCTATAATCAACACCCATATGGGTCAAACTATTTCATGTTAAATCTCATTTGTACCAATGAGAGACCTCATACACTTTCAAAAGTATCAGGTATCCCTGGGGATTGGAATAAGAGTCAGTACAATTATAAAAACAAAATTAGAGAAGCTATGGAACGTACCTTAGAGTTGGCTACTGAGAAAGCTAAACATACCTTGGTGTCATATAACAATGAAGGTTTCATCAAACCCGATGAATGGGAGGAAATCCTTAGGCCCTACAAATATGAAAAAATTGAGATTGATTATACTTGCTACAAAGGTAGTCGTAATCTAAAGAATCGTTCTACTAAAGTTACAGAATATCTATTTGTTATTTCGTCTTTGTAATCTTTAGAGAAGTCTTCTTAGTCGCCTTCTTCGCATCATCCTCCCGCTGCTGCATATGTTTGGGATTATACATCTTATTATGAAGTCTCCACAAGTCTGGACTTCCAACTCGGAAGTTTTTGCGTATAGATGCCTTGTACCAAAACACACAATCTTGTATCCTGTTTGATTTTACTGTATTATCTAACACGAGACATTCATAGTTTTCTGTACAAGCGTCCATGACCTTGTTAAACATGTCAAAGCTTGGAAAGATACCAAAAAAGGATTTATAGAGTTTCTCCCTATTTTGAAGTATATTTTCCCTAAGAAGAAACACATAATCAACATTAGCTCTGAGAGCTGGTGGGAGATCCATACAATATTGCATAGTGAGCATGAAGAAGATCTTCCAGTGTCTTCCGTTCATGAAGCACTGCCTGATGCATGTATCCTTGAGGAACTTGTTATCATACATACAATCGTCAAGAAGCATGAAGGCTCCGCAATTTTGTTTACCGTCACCCACCAACTTCCTCTGTCTCGCCATGACTCTCTCTATCGCATCTCTATCGTAATCGCCATACACAAAGAGATCTGGAATAAATTCTGAATAGAAATGATTCCCCTCCTCTGTTCCTGAGAGAACTATACCAGCTGGAAGATGTTTCTTATGGTACATAATATCCTTGACGAGGGTTGATTTACCTGTGTTTCGTTTACCTATAAAAACACACACCCTGTCGTCCGATATCGTCTCAGGTTTGAATTTCCTCAATTGAAGATTCATTCTACAGTAGTGTCCCGTTTTATTTAGTAAAATTTTACTCACATAGAGTAGGAATGTCTGGTCGTTTAAGACTTGCAGCCACTGGAGTCCAAGACCAATGGCTCACAGGAGATCCACAATTTTCATATTTCCTGATGAATTTTAGAAGACATACAAAGTTTGCGATAGATTATGTTGAAAGTCAGTTTGATGGAGACATTGACTTTGGAAAGACAATCATCTCGCGTGTACCCAACGATAAAGGGGATCTTGTGAGTAATATGACTATTAAAGTTACCCTGGATGATCCAGTCCCAAACGGTGATAACTGGTCTCCATCCATCATCTCACACTTGGTGGAGAGTGCCGAGCTTCTCATAGGTGGTCAAACTGTTGAGAAAATCACAGGTGAGTACATTTACATGCATCAACAACTCCATAACACAGACGATGACATCAATCAAACGCTGTACTTCTTGAATGGACACAGTAATGTTTTAACATACGCAGCTGGCACCGAATATACTTACTTTATGGATTTACCATTCTACTTTTACCGAAATCCAAGTTTAGCTATACCAACATGTGCTCTCACGAAACAATTGGTTGAGGTGAAGATAAAATTGAGATCACTCCCTGAATTGATAAACGGTGGTGCTTCTGCGGGTGTTACCGCTAACATTAAAAAGTTTTCACTTGATAATGAATTTGTATTTCTCACAGACAATGAAAGAAACTTTATGATGTCTAGACCACTTGATTATGTAATCACACAAGTTCAAATGTCAAAGTTTGTGATGAATGCGGGTGAAAATACAAAGTCTGTCATGCTCAACTTTTCACATCCAGTGAGGGAACTTTTCTTTGTTTCGCAATCAGAAGAGGCAGTTCGTGATAATCATCCACACCGCTACAATACAATTTCAAATATAAAACTTCAATTTAATAATACAATTGTTTTTGATAGAGATAACGACTTTCTTGTATATGAACAAGCTTTTAAACATCATGTAAATTCGCCATATAACTACAGTGCATCTTACAATTATCTGAAATCAGATTTTGCTATGTATAGTTTCGCTCTTCAACCAGAAGTATATTATCCAACTGGACAAGTCAATATGAGTCGCATCGCTCATAAACTTCTTACAATTGAGATAGATCCAATTAATTCAGTTGATAATAACAACACCAGGATTTATGCTGTAAATTACAACTTACTTCGTGTCAGTGGTGGATTAGCTGGTTTAAAATTTTAGAGTCTTATAATAGTAATGGCTGGGCGTATTCAGCTTGAAGCATCTGGTCTCCAAGACAGGTTTTTCACTGTAGACCCAGACTACACATACTTTTTGCAAAGTTTTAAGAAACATTCAAACTTTGCAAGAGAATATGTAAACATAGACCCAGAGACAGCGGTTGACTTTGGTGGAAAGGCGAGATTTAGAATAGGTCAAAATGTGGGTGATCTTCTCACAACTCTCAGTTTGAAAATTAAACTTCCAGAAATACAGACTGGTTTTTTGGGGTACATAGACTCAGTTGGTCACGGTCTCATTGAATCTGTTGATCTTATCATTGGGGGTAAGAATATACAAAGATTAACGAGTGATTATCTTCAGATATACTCAGAACACAATGTGACTCAAACAAAGCAACGAGCACTTGAATATTTGGTTGGCAAGTATCCAGAGAGATCGGTGTCAACCCGAGTTTCAGATAGTGCCATTTTATGTCATCTTGGAACATCAGACAGTATTCAGACATGTTTTGTTGATTTGCCATTTTACTTTTTGAATAATCCAGAACTCGCAATCCCCCTTTGTGCCATTAAAAAACAGGAAGTTGAAGTTGAAGTAAAACTTAGAAACTATAAAGACCTCGTGGTAAAGGTTGATGGTACGAAACAGGATTTTAGTGAAGTTCTCAAAATTGTAGAATTCACACTCTGCTCGGAAGTCATTTTTATTGATCCATGTGAGAGACTCAAGATTGAGAATGAGAAGAGAGACTACACAATCACACAGGTGCAACAAAACATTTTTGATATCGCACAGGGTGGACAATCTGGACGCTTCAAGTTGGATTTTTACAATCCCGTAAAGGAACTTTACTTTGTCATTCAAAGACAGGGTGACATTGGAACTGGTGAGGGTGAATTCATAACACCATTTGACTACGATAATACTTTAGATCAAACAAGTAACAAGTACATTCTCTACGAAAACCTGGATTATCTCACTCTTGACCTAGATGGTCAACCAATAATTACTCAAGAAACAGGCAATGTTATATTTCTCAAAGCTGTACAGGCGGCGATTCATCACTCCAAGACACAACTTTTGAGAAGATTTTACTCATATAGTTTTGCCCTTGAACCCGAAAAGTGGTATCCCACGGGTCAGGTGAACTTTAGTCTCGTAAAGGAGCAAATCCTCAACCTAAGTCTCACACCTTGTGCCGATTATGAAAGACAAGTTCGCGTCTACGCATTAAGTCACAACATCCTTCGTGTGGGTGAGGGAACTGCCCGAACTCTTTTTGATTTGAAATACTAAGAAAGATGATGAAAACGGGTTTTGGTGAAACTTCAGGTGCCTATGAACAATCTCAACAAGATGCGCTCATGGGTATTCTCCTCCCAGTTCTTGAGAGAAGTATGATACTCGCAGCAGAATATTCCAAAGCTTGTGGTCGCGATACAGTGCTTTCAGAAGATATGGAATATGCAATCAAGTATTGTGTTATGTATAAGGTTGGACAGGATATCGGTTCTCTCTTTCCAGAGATTTACAACGAAGAATCCTCAGACGAGGAGGACATTGAAGAGGTTGAACCGGGTGAGTGTCCACCATTTGTGAGATACTCGGGGGAAGATCCCACATTCAGGCAGATGAATGAAGCCTGTGATCGATGGGATACTTGGATTCCTCAAAGTCCGGTGGAAGAGATGTTAAAAAATGCTATTAATAGTAATGAGTACATCGGAGCCGGAGGGTTGGACAATTTCTGAATATAAATCGTTCAGAGTTACAGCTGACGAGGATAGTAGCAC
>Ga0181421_1000158_pt1 | contig 18466 bp, 24 predicted proteins | sample 44SPOviralmetaG_FD_130146 | JGI IMG/M metagenome (GOLD analysis project Ga0181421, IMG submission 130146) | Marine viral communities from the oligotrophic San Pedro Time Series (SPOT) site, San Pedro Channel, CA, USA - 44 SPOT_SRF_2013-06-19 | ecosystem: Environmental > Aquatic > Marine > Strait...
AGAACTGGTGTCGCATTTTCAGAGATAGGGGGGTAGTTAAATGGCAACTTTAGATGAATTTAAAGCAAACCTTATTGGTGGTGGTGCGAGAGCTAACCAGTTTAGAGTAACTTTCAACACGCCCGGCGCAATTGCAACTGGACTTGATGTACGAAAAGCATCTTTTCTAATCAAAGCAGCTGCATTGCCTGGACAGACAATCGGTGAGATTGCAATTCCATTTAGAGGACGTAACCTCTATATTGCTGGAGACAGAGAATTTGAAGCATGGGAAACCACAGTTATCAATGATACTGACTTCAACATTAGAAATGCAATTGAAAGATGGTTGAACGCAATCAACGATACAGTAACAAATACTGGTCTATCAAATGTTGCAGATTATACTGCTGATTTGACTGTAGAACAGTTAGATAGGGATGACACCGTTCTTAAATCTTACATTCTAAGAAACTGTCAACCTACTGGTACTGGTGCGATTGAGTTAAGTTATGAGACTGCAAATGCTATTGAAGAGTTTTCAGTAACTTGGAGATATTCACACTTTGAAGCCTCTTCAGTTAACTTCTAATAGTCGTACTAAATAGTAGTACGAAAAGGAGTTATTATGGCTGAATTATTTGGTTTCACAATCACTCGTAAAAAAGAAGAAGAGGGAGCGTCTTTCACGCTCCCTACTTCTGATGATGGTGCAGAAGATATTGCTGCTGGTGGTTTCTATTCCTCAACCTATGATATAGAGGGAAAGGATAGAACCCAATACGATTTGATTAAGAGATATCGTAACATATCACAACAACCAGAGTGTGATAGTGCGATTGAAGATATTATAAGTGAAGCGGTTGCATCTAATGAATTTGATGCACCAATTTCGTTAGCCCTAGATGGGTTAAATCAATCCGATAAAGTTAAGAAAAGAATAAGAGAAGAGTTTGACAGAATTCTTCAACTAATGTCCTTTCAAGAAAAAGGTCACGACATATTCAGACGTTGGTATGTTGACGGTAGATTATTCTATCATAAAGTTATTGATACAAAAAATCCAAGAAAAGGTATTACAGAGTTACGTTATCTTGACCCTCAAAAAGTTAAGAAGGTCAGAGAAAAAATTGCTGGTAGACCTAATCCAATTACACAAGTAGAAGAAAAACAAAAAGCAGTTGATTTTTATATCTACAACGAACATGGAATTACTACTGGTGGTTCTATGAGTAATGGTCTTAAAATTACTAAGGACTCTATTGCATATTGTCCATCTGGAATTATTGACCAGAACAGAGGTTCAGTATTATCCTATCTACATAAAGCAATCAAACCAGTTAACCAACTGAGAATGATTGAAGATAGTTTGGTAATCTATAGAATCTCAAGAGCTCCAGAAAGAAGAATATTCTACATTGACGTAGGTAATCTACCAAAGATTAAAGCAGAACAATACCTAAAAGATGTTATGAATCGTTATCGTAACAAACTGGTATATGATGCATCTACTGGTGAGATTAAAGATGATAGAAATCATATGTCAATGTTGGAAGACTTTTGGTTACCAAGAAGAGAAGGTGGTAGAGGTACAGAAATTACTACACTGCCTGGTGGTTCTAATCTTGGTGAGATAGATGATATCATCTACTTCCAAAGAAAACTTTATAGGTCGCTGAATGTTCCTATCTCAAGAATGGAAGCTGAACAAAACTTCTCATTAGGTAGGTCTACAGAGATTACAAGAGATGAACTTAAATTTACTAAGTTTGTACAAAGACTAAGAAAGAAATTTACAGTTCTATTCCACGACTTATTGCGTACACAACTAGTTCTTACTGGTGTGATTGCAGAAGAAGAGTGGGATGCAATGAAAGAACATATCTCATATGATTGGATGCAAGATGGTCATTTCGCAGAATTGCGTGATGCAGAAATCTTGAGAGAAAGACTAGATATGTTGGGAACAGTAGAACCATACCTTGGAAACTTCTTCTCAAAAAGATGGATTCAAAAGAATGTTCTTCGTCAATCAGATGAAGAGATTGAATCAATGTCTAAGGAGATTGAAGATGAAGGTGGTGGTGAAGATGATGACATGATGATGAGTCATAAACCAAAAGGTGAAAAACAAATAAGTGAGGATAAAAAATGAGTAAAGATATAATTGACGCAATTGCATCTGGTGATAATCTTGGTGCAGAATCACAATTCAAAAATGCAATCTCAGCTAAGGTTGGTGATGCATTAGAGAAAAAAAGGGAAGAAGTTGCAAACACAATGGTAACGCAACATATTCCAGAGGTGGAAGATGAAGAAGAGGTTCAATCAGATAGTTCTGCCTGAAAAGGACGAGCATAAAAAATCTAAAGAATATAAGAAACTATCGCCTGCAATGCGTAAAGCGGTAGACCACATCTTTAGCATTATGGATGCGAAACCTTCAGATTTCCTAAATAGTTTTGAAAAGACTATAAAAGATGCCGCTCGTAAGTTTAAAGTGCGTGAAAACGAACTTATGAAGTATTTTGAACGAGAAATGTTAGGAGAATATGCATGATTTTAAAAGGTAGTGCAACCAATGTAACATCAGCAACTACATTGAACAGAGCAACAAGAATAAGAGTTGGTGCAACTAACGCTGGAACTGTGACAATTGCAGCTGCACTTGGAACATTTAATGCACAATCTGCTGTTAATGGTGCAGCTATCACTATCTCAAGTCATGGTTTTACTACTGGAGATGAAGTAACATATTCAGATGGTGGTGGAACTGCAATCGCAGAATTGACAGATGGTGGACAATTTTTTGTAAGGGTAGTTGACGCAAACACAATTAATCTTGCAACTGGAATGACTAATGCACAAGATGGAGTTGTATTAACTTTAACTGATGGCCCTTCCGAAAACCATACAATTACAGCAACTAACACATATGCTGGTACAGTGGTGTTAGTTCAAAACCAAGTTATTATACTGGATAAAAAACCAAGTGATACTATCGCTTGTTCAGCTGCAATGAGTTGTACAGCAGTTGGTAATCAACCATAGGGGATAGTAAAATGAAATTAATATCAGAACATTTTAGTGATGATGTAGAATACATTAAGGAAGAAAGAGAAGACGGTAAAAAATCCTTTAAATTAAAAGGTGTTTTTATGCAAGCCGAAATCAAGAACCGTAATGGTCGTGTCTATCCTATGGAAGTTCTAGAAAAAGAAGTAGAACGATACAACAAAGAGTTTATTGAACAAAATCGTGCGTATGGGGAACTAGGACACCCAGACGGCCCAACAGTAAACTTAGATAAAGTATCTCATATGGTAACTAGTTTAAAACCAGATGGGAAAAACTTTGTTGGTGAGGCAAAAGTTATGTCAACACCAATGGGGAATATTGTATCGAATATTATGGATGATGGTGGTAAACTCGCAGTGTCCTCAAGGGGCATGGGTAGTTTGACCAAAAAGAATGGTGCAAACTATGTCAATGATGATTTCTACCTTGCGACTGCAGCTGATATTGTCGCAGACCCTTCCGCTCCAAATGCTTTCGTAGAAGGTATTATGGAAGGAAAAGAGTGGGTTTGGAACAATGGATTGTTACAAGAACAAGAAGTTGCACGAATCAAGGACGAAATGGAACGTAATGTGCGTTCTAGAAAAGCGAATTACCAAGCACTCGCTTTCGCAAAATTCCTCAAGAAATTATAAGTTATAAATATAGTATAAGAGGATTATTAATATTAATAAGGAGACTCAAATGTCAGAAATCGACAAGACAATTGAAGAACTTGAACAAGAAGTTCTTGCTGACTTGAATGAGGCCGAAATGAAAAAGGATTCTTCCGCTGCCGGTAAAGGTGCAGTGGCCGCTGAACCAATGTCAAAAATGGATTCAGAGGATGAGGATGCTGAGGATTTAGGTGCTCCAGTAGTTAAGGGTGACGAAAAGAAAGCCGATGCTGCTAAGAAAGTCAAACAAGATAGTTCTGTAAAAAGTTCTCAAAAAGGTGACCAAAAAGCCGATTCAGTGAAGGAAGAATCTGAAACTGATGAGGAAGTGGTTGCTGAAGCTAAACTCAAAGAGATGGGTCATGAAGATAAACCCATGACTAAATCTGAAATGGCTGCTGCCATGTCAAAGAAAATTAACAGCATGAAGAAAGTTGACCTACAAGCTGCCTATGATGAAATGATGGGTGACAAAGTAGAGGCAACTGAAGAAGAAGTAGAACTGGAAGGTCTTGCAAAAGCTAAAGAAGCTATTGAAAGAAGACTTGCATCTATTTCTGTTAAAGAAGATGTTGATGCACTCGTAGAAGGTGAAGACCTTTCTGAAGAGTTTAAACAAAAAGCATCTACTATCTTTGAAGCTGCTGTTAAATCAAAAATTCGACCAGAAGTGGAAAGAATTGAACTTGAGAAGACTCAAGAGATTGCAGAAGAACATGAAACATTCAAAACTGAACTCGCAGAAAAGGTTGACGGATACCTTGACTACGTTGTTAAAGAGTGGATGACTGAAAATGAACTTGCAATTGAAAGAGGACTCAAAGGTGAAATTGCAGAAGACTTTATTACTGGTCTAAAAGCATTGTTTGAAGAACATTACATTGATGTTCCAGACGAAAAATATGATATTCTAGAATCACAAGCACAGAAGATTGAAGAACTAGAAGGTAAGTTGAACGATACTATCGGTAAACTTACTGAAAAGAAACAGTCTGAAGATTCACTTGTGCGTGAGGCTGTTATCAAAGAAGTTTCTTCTGACCTTGCAGAAACTCAATCTGAGAAATTTGCTAGTTTGGTTGAAGACGTTGAGTTCACAGACAAAGATTCCTTTGTTGAAAAACTTAACACGCTTAAGGAAAATTATTTCCCTAAGTCAACTCCATCCCAATCTCTTACTGAAGAGAGTGGAGTGGAAACTCAAGAGATTGACATGAGTAACGCTATGGCTGCGTATACTAGTGCAATTAAAAGGTCTGCGCCGTTCATGAATGATGTGAACCCACAGCCTTTTAAAGATGTCAAGAATTAAATTATGATAAATAATACTAATATAGTTAAAGGGGATTAACAAATGTATAATTCAGAAAACTTACAAGAGAAGTGGCAGCCAGTCCTCAATCATCCAGACTTACCTGAGATTAAGGATAATTACAAAAAAGCCGTTACTTCTGTAATCTTGGAAAACCAAGAAAAAGCAATGAAAGAAGACGCTTCTTTCCTTTCAGAGGCCGCTCCTGCGAACTCTGGTATGGGATTAAGTGGCGATATGGGTGCTTATGACCCAATTTTGATTTCACTCGTAAGACGTGCTATGCCTAACTTGATTGCGTATGACGTATGTTCAGTGCAACCAATGACCGGCCCAACTGGTCTTATCTTCGCAATGAAGTCAAAGTTCTCTACCCAAGGTGGTACAGAAGCATTATTCAACGAACCAAATGTTGGTTTCTCAAATGATGATGCTGCTGGTGACCTTAACTCCACTGCAATGACTGGTACTAACCCTGCTGTCCTTAATGACGCATCTGCTGGTACTTACATTACTGGTGGTGCTGACTACGGTTCAACAACTGGTGGTGGTATGACTACTGCTGAAGGTGAAGCGTTAGGTGATGCAGCTGCAAACTCATTTGCAGAAATGGCGTTCTCAATCGAAAAGTCAACTGTGACTGCAAAGTCCAGAGCACTTAAAGCTGAGTACACTATGGAACTTGCACAAGACTTGAAAGCAATTCACGGTCTTGACGCAGAAACAGAATTGTCAAACATTCTGTCTTCAGAAATCCTTGCTGAAATTAACAGAGAAGTAATTAGAACAATCTATATCTCTGCTAAGAAAGGTGCTTCTGTCAACACAACTACTGCTGGTATCTTTGATTTAGATACAGACTCAAACGGTAGATGGTCAGTTGAGAAGTTCAAAGGACTTATGTTCCAAATCGAAAGAGATGCTAACGTAATTGCACAAGAAACTCGTAGAGGAAAAGGTAACATGATTATTACTTCTTCTGATGTTGCTTCTGCATTGCAAATGGCTGGTGTATTAGATTACGCTCCTGCTCTTAACAACAACTTACAAGTTGACGATACTGGAAACACTTTCGCTGGTGTTCTTAACGGTAGATACAAAGTGTATATTGACCCATATGCTGCTAACAACGCTGCTTCACAGTACTACGTTGTTGGTTATAAGGGAACTTCACCATATGACGCTGGTATCTTCTACTGCCCATACGTTCCGCTTCAAATGGTTCGTGCAGTTGGTGAGAATACTTTCCAACCGAAAATCGGTTTCAAAACTCGTTATGGTGTTGCTCAAAACCCATTCGCTACTTCATCTGCTACAGATGTTGTGCCTGGTGCAAACGACAACACATACTACAGACGAGTTCAAGTCGCAAACATTATGTAATCATAATAAGAAACGACTTAAATCAGAACTTAAAGGGGGGGTTTTACTCCCCCTTTTTTTATGTGCATTATAAATACTAGTAGGAGAAAAACATGGCGACTACTATAAATGCACTTGCAAGACAACCCACAGAGTTGGACTATGCAGACCCTACAAAGTTTAAGTTTAGTATTACTAAGCTTCCATTAGTTGAATATTTTACAACACAAGCAAACATCCCAGGCATTAGTCTTGGGGAGTCAATCTTTCCTACACCCTTTAAACAAGTTCCAGTTATGGGTGATGACCTTACATTTGATAATTTAGAGATTACCTTTTTGGTAGATGAAAAATTAAATAACTATAGAGAACTTCACCAGTGGTTGGTGGGTATTGGATTTCCAAAAGCAAGAACACAATTTAGTTCTTTTAAGAAAGATGAATCATCATCATTTCCGACTGCTGAATCTGTAAAAGGTGAAGCTACAAACCCAGGCGTTGCAAGTGGTGTACAAGCAATGTATGGTGATGCAACTCTTACTGTAATGACAAGTAAAAATAATCCAGTAATGGAAGTGAGATTTTCTGATTTGTATCCAGTTGCATTAGGTGGTCTTGCGTTTAATCAACAAGAAGGTGATATAACTTATTTGACTGCAACAGCAACTTTTACATATAAGTTATATGAAATGTTTACTATATAATATTAGGTGGTGGATATATCTTGAACAACAGTTTTTTATATTGAAACGAGTTTTCATTAAATATAGAAAAAGCTAGACAATCCACCACCGTTTTGAATTGAGGATTATAATATGGATTTGGAACAATTACAAAAAGAGGCTGAAAAAGACCTCAAGATAGATAGAGAACAACTGGATATCGAATCACTTAAAACTCCAGAACTCTATGGTAAGTATTTAAAAATATTTACTCGTTGGAACTTGTTATCAAAACAAGCAGACGCAGAATATAAAAAACTTCTAAGACATAAATGGGAATACTATTCTGGTAAATCAGACCCAAAGGTTTATCAAGAAAAACCGTTTGATTTAAAAATACTTAAACAAGATATTCCCACCTACCTTGAAAGTGATGAAGAATTAATACAAGCTAAACATAAAGTGGATTACCATAATTCTATGTGTGATTATGCAGAAAGTATTTGTAAGATGATGAACAATCGTGGATTTCAAATTAAAAATGCGATTGATTGGAAAAGGTTTATGGAAGGTTCACTTTGATAATTTCAAAGAAAAATGACGTATATGTAAAGGTAGATACTGAACCTAATATTGGAAGAGAACTAGTAGACTTCTTTACCTTTGAAGTTCCAGGCGCTAAATTCATGCCTACATACAAAAGTCGTGTATGGGATGGAAAGATTCGTTTATACAATCAAATGACAGGCGAAATTTATTTTGGTCTTGTACCTTATGTTGAAGAGTTTGCAAAACGTAATGACATAAGTATTGAATATGGAGAAGGAGTAAAAGATGAAGGAGAACATAGAGATGCAGTCTTGGGTGGATTTGTTAGAAGAGTGTCACCTAAGTCCAATGGAAAAAGTTTACAACTTCGTGATTACCAAATGGATGCATTTGTTCATGCAGTCAGAAATAATCGGAGCCTTTCTCTTAGTCCTACTGCTTCTGGCAAGTCACTTATAATTTATTTATTGAGTAGATGGTATGAGTCTAACAGAGTCCTTATACTTGTTCCTACAACATCTCTTGTGGAACAGATGTACACCGATTTTCTTGATTATGGTTATGTTGAATCAAAGATGCAAAAGATATATCAAGGTCATTCAAGAGAGATTACAAAAGAGGTAACTATCTCCACATGGCAGTCTTTGTATAAGATGCCTAAAAAATACTTTGAACAGTTTGGATGTATTCTGGGAGATGAAGTACATTTATTCAAAGCTAAGTCACTTACAAATATTATGAATAAAATGCATCAAACACAGTATCGTCATGGATTTACTGGAACTCTTGATGGTATGCAAACACACAGATTAGTACTAGAGGGCTTGTTTGGTTCTGTAAACAAAGTTACATCAACAAAAGAATTGATGGACAAGAAAACACTTGCAAAATTAAATATCAAGTGTATAGTGTTGCAATACCCAGATGCAGATAGAAAATTTATGAAAGATATGAATTATCAAGATGAGGTGGACTTATTAGTTCGTGATGAAAGAAGAAATAAGTTTATTGTAAACTTGACAACTCATCTAAAAGGTAATACACTAGTATTATTTCAGTTTGTTGAAAAACATGGTGCAGTCTTGTATGATATGATGAAAGACCTAGATAGAAAGGTATTTTATGTATGGGGTGGAACAGACACAAAGACAAGAGAAGATATTCGTGAAATTACAGAAAAAGAGAAAGATGCAATTATCGTTGCGTCATATGGTACGTTCTCTACTGGTATTAATATTCGTAACTTACACAATGTCGTGTTCTCATCACCATCCAAAAGTAGGATTAGAGTCTTGCAATCTATTGGAAGGGGATTGCGAACAAATCAAAATAAGTCTGGAGCTACCCTTTTAGATATTGCAGATGACTTAACTTGGAAATCTAGACAGAACTTCACATTAAGACATTTTATGGAACGAATAAATATATACAATGAAGAAGAGTTTGATTATGAAATCAAAAATCTACCAATAGAAAGTTAAGAGATGAATACTAAGATATTAAAACTTACGAATGGAGATGAGATTATTACTACATTAACAGCTGTTAAAGATAACAGTGTTGTCACTGCACACAATCCATTAAAAATCAATAGTTACCCAAGAGTATCCAAAAAGGGTATTGAAGAATCAATGGCCTTATCTCGTTGGGTTGCATATGGTGAGAACGATAGTTGTGAAATTATTAAGAATAACATTGTCGCAGTAACAACTGCTTCTATTGGTATTAGTAAGTTTTATGACTATTGTGTTCTACGAATGAAACAAGGTAGAAGTGCCCACCTCGCACTTCAAGAACCTACAGATGAACAACTACAACAGATTGAAGATGAATTAAGAGAAGAACTAATGGATGAATATGATTTTGACCCATCAGATACTATACATTAAAGCATTATCTTCAAACCCTACATAGAGAAATATACCCTATTGTCAAGTCAAAGTCAAGTCTTTTTTCAAAAATAATTAAGTTAATTTATGACTTGACTTTAATTACAACATCTGGTATATTATGTATAAATCTAACAAGGATATGGAGTCGTGACGAAAAAAACAAAACCACATTATGTAAACAATAAAGAGTTTCTACAGGCGATGATAGAGTGGAATGACCGTTGTAATGTAGCTAAAGAAAAGGGTGAACAACAACCCCCAATCACTAATTACATTGGTGAGTGTTTTCTGAAAATTGCAAATCATTTATCCTATCGTCCTAATTTTATCAACTATACTTATCGTGAAGAAATGATTAGTGATGGTATTGAGAACTGTCTACAATATGTACACAATTTTAATCCAGAGAAATCTAATAATCCATTTGCATATTTTACACAAATAATATATTATGCATTTCTTAGACGTATACAAAAGGAAAAGAAACAATCTCATGTAAAGAATAAGATTATTGAAAATATGAATGTAGATATGTTCTTAGTACAAGAAGAAAATGGAAAAGTCCAAAACAATCCATATACAGAATATCTACAGAAAAACTATCTTCCAGATGAAGATGTTTATAAACCCAAGAAGAAGAAAGATAAACCAAAAGGATTAGAATTATTTTATAATGAAGATAGCACTGATAACTGATACTCACTTCGGTGCGAGAAATGATAGCCTACCATTTAATGAATACTTTTATAAGTTTTGGGAAGAGATATTTTTCCCTATAATTGATAAAAAAGGTATTGACACTATCATTCATTTAGGTGATACTATGGACAGACGTAAGTTTGTTTCATATAAGATTGCAAATGATTTTCGCACACGATTCATTCAACCACTTGTCGATAGAAAGATTGATACACATATTCTTATTGGTAATCACGATACCTATTATAAGAATACTAATGAAGTAAACTCTCTTGCAGAGTTGGTTGGTAACAAATACGATAACATAAAGTTCTATGAAGAAAACTGTACAGTAAACTTTGGTAATGTTCCAATCTTTTTCTGTCCTTGGATTAATGCAGAGAACTATGGTTCAACCATGAAAGGTATTCAAGAAACAAACGCAGATGTTTGTATGGGTCACCTAGAGATTAATGGTTTTGAAATGCACAAAGGTCATTACTCTGAAGCTGGTTATCCTAAAGAAATGTTCAAGAAGTTTGATACTGTATTCTCTGGACACTTTCATAAGAAGTCTGATGATGGTCACATCTATTATCTTGGTAACACTTACCAGATGACATGGAGTGATGATAACTGTCCTAAAGGTTTTCATATCTTTGATACGGTAGATAAAAGTTTAGAAAGAATAATCAATCCCTTCACAATATTTGAAAAAATCTACTATGATGATACAAATACAGATTATAATAAGGTAGATGTGTCACAATATAAAGATAAGTTCATAAAACTTGTAGTTGTTAATAAAAAAGACTTGTACCAGTTTGATAGATTTACTGATAGGTTGTTGCAAGAACAAACTCATGAGGTAAAGATTGTTGAGGACTTTTCTGACTTGGATGCAGAGAATGTATCTGATGATATTGCAGAGAATACTCAAGATACAACCACACTCTTAGAAAAGTACATTGATGAACTTGATGTAGACTTGGATAAGAAACGATTGAAAAATACTATGAAGGCTCTCTATCTAGAAGCCTGTGACTTGGAGTTATAAGTTTGGTTATATTTAATACTGTGAGGTGGAAGAACTTCCTATCTACTGGAAACTCTTTTACCGAAATTCAACTTGACCAGAATCCATCTACACTTGTTGTAGGTGAAAATGGTGCTGGTAAATCAACTATTCTAGATGCGTTGTGTTTTGTTCTGTTTAACAAACCTTTTAGACAAATTAGTAAATCTCAACTACTTAATTCTATTAATCAAAGAGAAGCTGAAGTAGAGGTAGAATTTACTACACAGAATAAAAAGATAAAGATTATTCGTGGTATCAAACCTAACAAGTTTGAAATTTATGTTGATGGTGTGATGATTAATCAAAATGCAAATGCAAAAGATTATCAGAAACACCTAGAACAACAAATACTTAAATTCAACTATCGTTCATTTACACAAGTTGTAATTCTTGGTAGTTCTACGTTTATACCTTTCATGCAACTTAATTCAAAAGCTCGTAGAGAGGTTGTAGAAGATATCCTAGATATTAAGATATTTTCTTTGATGAACCTTGTTCTTAAAACAAAGGTAAGAGAAGTTAATACAAACATCACTGATACTAATTACACAAAAGACCTTACTCAAAGTAAGATAGAGATGCAAGAGAAGTACATTGAAGATTCTAAAAACAATAGAGATACTATTCTCACTGAAAAGACAAATCTTATTTCAACTAATGAAGAAGAAATCTTCGCAAACAAAAAGAAAGAAGAAGAGCTTCAACAATCCACCGATACCTTTTTGGAGGCGATGAGGGGTGAAGATGTTATTATTACAAAAAGAGATAAACTAAAAGATGTACAGTTTTCTTTAAAAGATAAACATAGCCGTGAAAGTGCATTGATTAAATTCTTTGAAGAGAATAATGAATGTCCAACTTGTGAACAACATATTGACGAAACTTTTAAATCAGAGAAGATTAAACAGAACCAAACTTCAGTTGCAAAACTTACTGAGGGTTTACAGAAAATGTCTGATGAGATGAATAAAGTTGAAGATAAAGTAAAAGACTTTAAAAATCTTGCAAAGACAATTCAAAAGAACCAAGTTGAAATGCAGAAGTATCGCAGTGCAATTACTCAACTAGAAAAGTTTAATTCAACTCTTGAATCTGAAATCAAACAGATAGTAGATAAAGAAGTTGCAGAAGAAGATATCAAGAAACTTGCAAGACTTCAAGAGAAGTTAGATAGTTATGAATCTTCTGCACAGAAACTAAAAGAAAAGCTGTTCTATTTTGATGTTGCAAAAAACTTATTGCAAGATTCTGGTATTAAAACTAAGATTGTAAAACAGTATCTTCCTATCATGAATAAGTTGATTAACACTTATCTATCATCTATGGATTTCTTCGTTAACTTTAATATTGATGAAAACTTTAACGAAACAATTAAATCAAGGTTTCGTGATGACTTCACTTATGCAAACTTTTCTGAAGGTGAGAAGATGCGTATTGACCTTGCATTACTATTTACATGGAGAGCTATCGCAAAGATGAAAAACTCTACAAATACTAATCTATTAATCTTAGATGAAATATTTGATAGTTCACTTGATACAGATGGAACTGATGCGTTCCTAAAAATCTTGGGTACATTTGATAAAGAAAATGTATTTGTGATTTCTCACAAACAAGATATGTTGTTTGATAAATTCAGACACACGGTTAAATTTGAAAAAACTAGAAACTTTAGTAAGGTGGTATAATGAAACAGAGTGAAAGATTTTATGAACTATTAGAAGATATGAAAAGAACACATGATGCAAAACGTCATGACTACGCAAGTACAGAAGATGTATTCGCAAACTTTAGACATTGTGAAATCGCTGGTATTCCAGCATGGAAAGGTGTTGCAGTCCGTATTAGTGATAAGTTTAGTCGTATCATGGGATTTGCAAGAAAAGAACGTCTAGAGGTAAAGGACGAAAGTATTAAGGATACTTTAGTTGATATGGCAAACTATGCTCTTATTGCACTAATTCTTTATGAGGAAGACAATGGGAAAAAGAAGTGATTTTGAAAGAATACCTAGAGATTACTATCCAACACCATATGAAGCAGTTCTACCACTAGTACCACACTTACCACAGAAACCATTCTCGTTTGCAGAGCCTTGTGCTGGTGATGGTAGACTTATAGAACACATATCTAAACATGGTGGTGATGTTAGATACGCATATGATGTAGAACCTAGAAGTGAATGGGTCAAAGAGGCTGATGCACTTACTCAAGGGTATACTCAATGTCAATACATTATTACAAACCCTCCTTGGAATCGTAAAATTCTACATCCCATGATAGAACACTTTGCAGACTTCAAACCAACATGGTTACTATTTGATGCAGATTGGATACACACTAAACAATCAATTCCCTACTTGACAATGTTGAAAAAGGTTGTTAGTATAGGAAGAGTCAGATGGATAGAAGGAACTAAAAGTGTCGGTAAAGACAACTGTTGTTGGTATCTTTTTCACAATACTCAAATGGTCAAACCCATTGAATTCTGGGGTAGAAATTAATTAAAAAAAGTGCTTGACTTTGTTCTGATAACATGGTATGATTAATCATAATCAAAAAGAAAGGATTGTTTATGATTAAAACGAATAAAATACCAGAACTTTGTGGGTGGATAGGAATGATTCTTATTCATGGTGCAACGGCTCCAACATCCATTTCGGTATTGATGGGGTGGTCAACTAATTTACCCCCATTGAATTTTATACTACTAATATGGTTAGGACTATTTCTGTTTCTAGTAAGAGCGATTTATGCTAAAGATACATTATACATTGTATCTAATGCTATAGGATTTGCACTAAACAGTTTATTGTTAAGTTTAATTGCATTTAATTAAAAAAAGTGCTTGACTTTGTTGTGATAACATGGTATAGTATATACATAATCCAGAGAAAGTGAGTCGCAAATGAATGAAATTACACAATTACAGAAAGAATATACTTTCTTTTCAGATATGTTAAAAAGTCTGGAAAAGAAGAAAAAGAAGACGCCTGGCAATGGTTTTGCAATGATGAAGTGTAAAGAAAAGATTGCAGAACTTGAAGCAATATTTGATGATATTGACTATGCAGCTCAAATAACTTACGATTAATTGAAAAAAAGACTTGACTTTGTTGTCAGAACATGGTATAGTATATACATAATGAGAGTTGAGGATTCGGAAAATGATGTGACGATATTCTAAGGACGGAAACAGTGCGAGTAGGTTCTCCCCATATGAATTGAAAGCTATGTCCACACAAGGTGATATGGGGGCACACTAGCTAAAAGCCCTGACTAGTGTGATGACACTGATGCGACCAGACTAAAAGCCAGGCATTTTTAAAAAAAGACTTGACTTTGTTGTGATAACATGGTATATTATAAGAGAATTAAGAATCAGTCATAAAGGAGAGAAAATATGGCACATATGGTAGAAACAATGGCATACGCTGGTGAGTTGCCATGGCATGGTCTTGGAGTGAAGGTCATTGACGATTTAACACCAGAACAAATGATGCAAAAAGCAGGGGTTAATTGGTCTGTTGAAAAACAAGATATGATTACTTCTGGTGGTTCAACTATTACAAACAAACAAGCACTTGTCCGTTCATCTGACGGTTCAGTTCTTGATGTAGTTGGTAAGGGTTGGAATCCAGTTCAGAACGCAGATGCTTTCAATTTCTTTGAAGAGTATGTTCGTGCTGGTGATATGCAGATGCACACTGCTGGTTCACTGAATGATGGTAAAATGGTTTGGGCTCTTGCAAAGACAAACGAATCATTTGAACTTTTCAATGGTGACGTAACAGAGAATTACTTTTTGTTCTCAAATCCACATGAGTTTGGTAAAGCGATTGATATTCGTATGACACCAATTCGTGTTGTTTGTAATAACACATTGACACTATCTCTTAGTAAAGAGAGTGATGCAATGGTTAAAGTTAACCACCGAAAAGAGTTTGACTCTGCTGAGGTTAAAGAACAAATGGGTATCGCAAAAGAAAAAATGGAACAGTACAAAACAATGGCTGAATTCCTTGGTTCAAAACGATACACATCTGAGAACATTGTTCAGTACTTCAATGAAGTGTTCGGTTCGCCTGCAAAGGAAAAAGTAGACGGTGTACTTCCATTTACTTCCAACAATGCAAAGATTGCTATGGAAAACTTGGATACACAGCCTGGTGCAAACTTTGCTCAAGGTTCATTCTGGAACGCATTTAACACTGTCACTTTCATGACAGACCATGTTCAAGGACGTTCAAATGATGGACGAATGACTTCATCTTGGTATGGACGAAATCGTAGGGTCAAGTTGAAAGCACTTGACAAAGCTCTGGAATATGCAGAAGCTGCCTAAAAAAAGTTTTGTGTGGGGGTTGATTTTTGAAAATTAATCCCCATATAAATATAGGTGTAGATGCGAATTATCGGTCTGCACATTAATCTTGCTTAATAAAGGAGATAAACTATGACAAATTTAAGCACACTTAGAAACGCTCTTCAGGCGTTTGATTACAACCACATGACTCCCTACGCAGTAGGTTTCGATAGACAGTTCGATAGATTGTTTGATTACGTTACACATCAAGCAGAATCAACTGGTGGTTACCCACCTTACAACATTCAAAAGACAGAGGATTACAAATTTGAAATTGAAATGGCTCTGGCTGGTTTCAGTAAGAAAGATATTGAAATTGAAGTTGCAGAAGGTGTTCTTACAGTAAAATCACTAAAAGAAAAAGACAGTGGTTCTACTGATGATTACACACTTTACAAAGGTATCTCACAGAGAAACTTTACAAGAAAGTTCACTCTTGCAGATGATATTGTAGTAAAGGGTGCAGAACTTAAAGATGGGATGTTGACTATCTCATTGGAGAGAATTGTACCAGAGGAGAAAAAACCTCAACTAATTACTATCAAGTAATTGATAGAAATACTGAGGGGTGACTTGACATTGCCCCTCTTTTATGTTATAGTCAATTATTAAATCATGATAAAAGGAGAATATATTATGAGTAGACCTAAAATGTCTAAAAAGCAGAAGGTACTAAACCTTCTAACAAAAGGTGAAAATGTGACTTGGAAAACTTTGAGAAAAAGATTTGACCTTGTATCACCAACTAAAATGATTGATACTCTAAAGAGTGAAGGTCATTGTATCTATACAAACGACACTGCAAAAGGTGTTGCATATAGATTGGGAGCTCCTTCTAGGGAAATCCTATCTGCTGGTATTGCATCCGTACTTGGTACAAAGTACGCATACTAAACTGAACTTGGAGAGGGGGGTCTTCCCCCTCTTCCCAATATTATATTATGGAGTTTACATTTGAAAATCTTTGGTAAAGAAAAAGAAGAAAAGCCTGTCGTAGAAGATAAGTTAATTAACTACAAATATTCTGAAGATAGGATTCTTAAAGAACTTGCTGAGTATGTTGATTCAACATATAATCAGCACTATTCCCAAAACAAATTTCAAGCTACTGAATTTATTCTAGACTCTGGACATGGAACTGGATTTACTATTGGTAATATCCTAAAATATGCACAGCGTTATGGTAAAAAAGGTAGTAGGGAAGATGCAAGAAAAGACTTGCTAAAAGTAATCCACTATGGTATAATCGCATTACATAATCATGACAAGGAGAAAAATTGATATGAAACTTAGTAATGATACTAGAGAAGTGTTGAAGAACTATTCAACAATCAACGCTAATCTATTGGTGACATCTGGTAATCAGATTGCAACAATGTCTCAAATGAAGAACATTGTATCCAAAGCAACTCTACCAGATACATTTGAAACGGAATTCGCAATCTATGATTTGAACGAGTTCCTATCTGCAATGTCATTGTTTGATGACCCAGAGTTAGACTTTGGTGATAGTAGTGTAAAAATCTCACAAGGTGGTCAATCACTGAATTACTTTTACAGTGACCCAACTGTTGTGACTACACCAAAATCTGATATCACAATGCCTGACCCAGATGCAACCTTTACACTTAAACAAAGTGTATTCAATCAAGTATTGAAAGCTTCATCTGTTCTTGGTGTTCCAGATATGGTTCTGGATGTAGATGAAACTGGTCATATGAACCTTAGAGTTTCAGACCGAAAGAATGATACTTCAAACAGTTTTAGTGTTGAAGTTGGAGAAGGTGGTACGCCTAATCAGAAGTTTTTCTTCAAGGTAGAAAACTTGAAGTTACTTTCTGGTGACTATGAAGTTAAGGTATCATCTAAAGGTATCTCAAACTTCAAGAACATCAACAAAGATGTAGAATACTTTATCGCACTAGAAGCTGCTTGAGGAATAGTTTATGAATGAAATATTATGGGTAGAGAAGTATCGTCCACAAACGATTAGTGACGCAATACTTCCATTTGAGTTGAAACAAACATTTCAACAATTCGTAGACAATCAAAACTGTCCTAACTTACTGTTGTCTGGTTCTGCTGGTTGTGGTAAGACAACAGTTGCGAAAGCGATGTTAGAGGAACTTGGTTGTACTTATATGATGATTAACGGTTCTGAGGAATCTGGTATTGATGTTCTTAGAAACAAAATCAAGAACTTTGCGAGTACTGTCTCTATGGATGGTAAACGTAAGTATGTAATCCTAGATGAAGCAGATTATCTAAATCCACAATCCACACAGCCTGCGTTGCGTGGGTTCATAGAAGAGTTCAGTAAGAACTGTGGATTTATTCTGACTTGTAACTTCAAGAACCGTATCATTGAACCACTTCATAGTCGTTGTTCAAGTATTGAGTTTCGTATTCCTAAAGAAGAGAAACCACAACTTGCAATGGAGTTTATGAATAGGTTAGAAGTAATCCTAAATAATGAACAGATACACTATAATAAAAAAGTAGTTGCATCACTTATTCAAAAGTTCTTCCCAGATTGGAGAAGGGTTCTTAATGAGTTGCAACGATATAGTGCAAGTGGAACAATAGATGCTGGAATACTGGTTAACTTATCTGAAGACTCAATCAAGGAACTTCTTACATTCCTTAAAAGTAAAGAGTTTTCCAATGTTCGTAGATGGATTGTCAACAATCTTGATAATGACCCAAGCCGTATTTATCGTAGGATTTACGATTCCCTTTATGATAGTTTGGTGCCTTCTACTATCCCCCATGCTGTTGTTATACTTGCTGATTATAGTTACAAGTCCGCCTTTGTTGCAGACCAAGAAATAAATCTTCTTGCGTGTATGACAGA
>Ga0181421_1000164_pt1 | contig 18235 bp, 25 predicted proteins | sample 44SPOviralmetaG_FD_130146 | JGI IMG/M metagenome (GOLD analysis project Ga0181421, IMG submission 130146) | Marine viral communities from the oligotrophic San Pedro Time Series (SPOT) site, San Pedro Channel, CA, USA - 44 SPOT_SRF_2013-06-19 | ecosystem: Environmental > Aquatic > Marine > Strait...
CTTTTTTGCTTGTTGAAACCTTTCTTTTTTATCCATAACTTATTTGTATATATCATTTAATAGTCGTAATCATCCTCATCGCCACGATCAGGCCTTACGTTTTTTTTCTTTTTACTCTCTCGTCTCCATTTATCATAGTGATAATCATCGTCTAAAAAATCATCTTCATAATCCTTAAAGGATTTGTTGCCGAATTTTACGTCTTTTAATTTACCCATGTTTTCTGAACTTTATTCCAGTAGTGCTCGGTTGATTGTTTTTTGTATCCACGAGGCCCACCATTCCAATTTCTAGCAATAACTTCATCGCTAGAGTCTTTATGGTGGTAATTTCTCCAAATATAAAACATTTCTTGTGATAAGCCACAACTCCATCGGTCTTCTTTAGTAAATCGTTTATCGTTGTTTTGCTTGCGCAATATACGGTTTACTTCTCGTAGCATAATGGGTCGTATTTGTAGGCAACCACAAGCGTTTTCTTTTTCATTGAAGGCATATGAACTACCTCCGGATTCAACCAAAATTAGGGCATCTACTAGGGTTTTTACTTTATTGGTTTTAAGTATTGGTTTTGTTTTTGTTACTTGTATATCAGTCTGTATATACGGAGTAAGTGGTTGGGGCGTGTGTAGTAAGCTTTTTTGTTCTTGCTTTGTTGGCAATGTTACTAATCCCATTAATAGAAATATATGTTTCATATTAACTTTAAGGATTTTAATTCATTACAAATTTCATATTCCTCTTTATCTAATAAAATTGGGAGATATTTTTGTATTATCTCCTTATAGTCTTCTTTTTTAGTTTCAAGGTATACATCACCAAATAAATGAACTTTACATACTTTGTTTTGTTTTATTGAGTTTACTATCTCTTTACTTATTAATACTTTATGTTTATTTGTATTAACTGATTCAAATATTTTATTTACTAAAACTGTGTTCATATTGTATCTATAAATTCATCACCATCATCTCCGTCCCATAAACCAAGCTCCTTAAGGTGTTGAATGTGTGTATCATCTAAATCCCATGTTGGTTCATCGTCCTTATTATTGGTATTCTTGTTTATTTGGTAGTCTTCCATTTGCTTGAGTTGGTTATCACTCCAAATGTTACCTACGTTTAAAAAATAACAATTATAACATAGAAATTCTAAATTATCTTGTTTCCAGTTATGTTTGTTTTTGTCCTTAAAGTTAAGTACAAGTGGTACCTTATAATCTACAACACGTCGTTCTTCAAAGCTACAACAATTACATTGTTCAATTAAAAATCCTTCTTGAATTAAACGTGCTTTAAGTATGTCAACGGTATAGTTAGAGACATCAACCCTACCTTCAAGTACATCTCTAAGTGGGTGTTTGTGAAAATTTTTACTTTTACCATACCCACCTAAATGTTTTTTAATGCCCTTACCTTGACGATTTAAATGTTTATCAAATAGTGTTTTACCCGATTCGTTATCGTTAAATACAAGTGCATAACGCTTATAAACATTATATGAAACCCCTAAGTAACGAGCAGCTGCTTTATTACTTAATGTATGTTTTTGGGCTCTTAAAACGTCGTCCTTTGTAAGGATTATTTTATTCATTTTAGTGATTGGAGTAAATCCCACAAGTCCTCAGCAGTATCTGTTGGAATTGATTCTCCAGTTTCTTGATTTTCTAATTGGAGTATCTCATCGCCTGTTAGGTTCCATTTCTCATATAACCACCATTCAATTAAGTTGACTTGGTTTTTATTAAAATGAAGTTTAATTAATGCTTCGATTGCTTGTACAAAGGGTTCTTCGAAATTAACAAAATCTACTTGGAAGTCTTGTTTAAGTAGTATTGCTCTATCATTAGCAAATTTGTAATTATCTATAAAACGGCAAAATGTTTCTCTTTTAATTAAACCTTTTACGGGGCGTTCTTTAGATACCTTACTTTTGATTTTTAGGATGTCATTTAAATCCTTTTTTATTTGGTCATTTGCCATTTGTGGGTTGTTCATAAACTGAGAATAATTCTATTAATTGATCAGGCCTTAATTGTTTTATTGCAGCAAACATATTTACTGCTTCGGATAAGGAAGGTGCTACTACTTTATGTATTCTTTCTCCTCTAATTCCATCTCGGGTTTTTGTTTCTAGAATATATGTTGACTTATTCATTACACTTGATTTATGAGGTTTAATGTGCGTGAGCACAATTCATATTCTTCATGTTGTTCATAATAGTTTAGAACAGTTTCGAGGTTAGTTTTAAATGAATCTCTTAGTATTTCTACATCCTTAACACTCTTACCATCTTCTACTCTAGCCATTACAAATTTATCTTTGTTTTTATTAAGGCTTTGTTCAACACCTTCAATAATACTCTTATAAAGTATTTTTTGATATTGGGCTTTACGGCCTGCGTCTTGGTAAAAATCAGCAGGAATTGTCGGAATGTTTCTTCTCTTTCTCATCTTTATTAAATATATGAAAGAAAGCTCGTGAAACCAAGATTCTAATTTATTCCCCTTTAAGAGCTTTCGTGATTAGGTTTTTGAACTGAGTTATAGGAATATAGTATCCTAACACATTAGGATTATCAGTTGCTTGCTTTATATCTGGATCAATATTAACCTGTAGGCCGTATTTGTCTAAAGCATTATTCATTGCTGATTGTACTTTTTCACTGACATTGTTTTTTTCGTCAGGATCATTTAATATGGTTCCACCTTTAGGTATAAGCTGAATTTTAATGCCTTCTTTAGTTGGGTTCTTGTTTACAGCTACTTTGATTATAAATGTATTATCTCCAGTAGATAATTCTGCTTCAGTTATATACTCGTGCATAGTTTCTAAAACCATATCATGTAATTCAGTCTTTTTCATTGTCGTCATTTGTTATAAATATTAAATAAAGTAATCTTCCAAGTTAATTTGTGGATCCCATCCTAATATATCTTTGGCTAGGGTATCAGTATTAAGAGTATTTCGTGCTTCACCTGGTTTAGAAGGTTTATATACAGGAGTAATATTTAACATTTCAGCAATTTCATTTACTGAGTGGTTTTTACCCCTACCTAATTCAAAATTATTATTATATGCCTGTTGTTTTTGTATTCTGATTAAGGCATCTACTATATCATTAACATGGGTAAAATCTCTGCGTTGATTACCATCACCATATATTTCACAATCGATTCCTTTTTCTATATTATTTAACCATCTACCAATTAATGTAGTATATCCACCTTCTGTTAATTGATGGGGACCATAAACATTATAGAAACGAACAATAGAGGCTTTTAAGTCATAATGTTCTTGGTATAACTTAACTATTTCTTCACCTACATCTTTACTAAATGTGTATGGATTTTTAAATTTACCTGAATGGTGTGATGATGAACCTGCATATATTAAAGGTACATTATTTTTGGCACAATAATCTACTATTTCTAAAGTTCCATTAGCATTAGTTGTAAAATATTTTTTAGGTTGCTCAAATGAGGGTTGAATTCGAGCAATAGCGGCCATATGGAATATTACATCAGGGTGTTTATTATATACCCACTTATAACTGTAGATCTTTCTAATATCAAAATTTTCGTATCTAATCCCTTCAATATGGTTTTCTGTTTTGCCTGTTGAGTAATTGTCTATTGAGGTTACTTCATGACCTAACTCTACTAATTTTTTACATAAATTAGTACCTATAAAACCAGCCCCTCCTGTTACTATTATTCTCATTTGATTAGGGATTTTTCATATGATGTAAGATCATTAATAATAATTTTCATACCATTATTACCATATTCAAATTCTCCTATTTCTCCACCTTCTTCTAATACCTTGGGTAAAACCTGGAGTAGTTGAAAATCTTCATTAGTCACTTTATGCCCATCAATTTCTACTATAATTCCATGATTAAAATTATGTAAAGTAGGATCATTAGGTTTTACACGTTCATCCATATTATATGTTGTAAGATTTTCTTCTTTATTCATATAATGGCTATATTGAACCCAATGCCCATCACCATAATATACACTACACCAAGGTTCCAAAGCTTCTAATATTTTAAGGTTATTATTAATGACTTTAAAAGCAATATCATATTTAGGGGTAATTATAGGTTTCATTAGGGAATCATGTTTAACCATTGTACCCCATTTACGGATAAAATTACGCATATTTTTATTAGTAGTATGGAGCCATTCTTCACTATTCTGCCCCGCAGCACCCCCAGCGTGTTTATTAAATCTACTACCTCTACTTGTAAAGTGGTAAACTAACCCCTCCCAAGTTTGAATCACTTTATACCCATTTAATACGAAACGATTAAATAAGTCACTATCTTCTTTGGATTGTGGGGCAAATAATTCATCATGACCACCAACTGCTAAGAAGTCTTCTTTATACATACACCATGGGGCAAATATACCTTCAGTAGTTAAAGTATCATGTTTGGGTTTGTACTCATTAGTAACCCAGTTGTTAAATTTATCTGTATTAAAATCTTCTACTTCAGTACCAAAATCGACTAACATTTTTTCGGGCCCATCAGGGTGAAGGGGAGGCTCAACCCTAGTAGCACTAACAACAGTACCTGGTTTTAAATGTTTTAAGATATTTTCATCTAGATTAGGAGCGGCTACCATATCAGCATGAAAAGCCATAATAATATCTGTATTAGCCATTTCAATACCTTTATCAAACATTCCTACAATGCCTATTCTATCAGGTCCTTCATTGTGGTAAGTAATGAGTTTGGGGTCATTTATTGATTCTATCCATTTTTGGGTCCCATCAGTGCTAGCATCATTTAAGACAAGAATTTCGTGGTCTCCTTTAAGATCTTTAATTGATTGGTACGCTAATTGTAAAAATTCTAAATTATTCCTGCTTGGTATTACAAAAGTAATTGGTTTAATATTATAATGGTTTTTCCAAATATTTCTACTAATAGCCTTGGGTTGGTTTCCTACTAATTCCCAACTATGAAAATTAATTTTATTATCATTAAAGTGCTTAAAGATTTTAGTTTCTAAATCTTTAAGTTCAGGCTTATCGATCTTATCAGGATGAAATTCGCCATGGAATTCATTTATTAAAGGTATAATATCTTCTTCAATTAAATGGTTTAATATTTCATATTCAGCACCTTCAACATCTAATTTAAGAATTATATAGTTGTCTTTTTTTATTTTTTTAATAAAGTTAGCTAGATTAATACTAGGGATATTTACAGAGATATTATCTGAGACTCCCCCTGATTTTTTTTCTTTATATATACTAGAACCATCACTCCAATCTATAGATAAATAAAAATTAGTAGATTCTTGATCTTCAACCCATGTAGCTTCATTTCTTACTTCTACATTAAGATCATCTTTAAAATGATTTTGTAAAGGAATTGCTAAATTAGGGTTAGCTTCAAATGATATAATTTTAATATCATTACCATATCGACGTTTAGCTTCTAAAATCGATTCCCCACAATGGGCACCACAGTCTATAAATATTTTATTCATTGTTTTAATATATTTAACATTTTTTCTTTAGTAAATTCTTTATAAAATAGAATTTGGGATTTTGTACTAATTTTTTTATAAAAATCCAAATCATTTGTTAATTTTAAAGTTAACTCTAAGGCAGATTTATTATCAAATGGATCTATTGCTAAATCCGGAAATAATATCCTCTGTGTATCAGCATTTTTATTTCCTATACAAGGAATACCTAAATAGGCACAATTTAAAGCAAATGAACCTGAAGCCATTGCGGGTGTCATCATATAGCCTATTTTATATCTGTTTAAATTATACATCCAGTCTGCCCAAGACATATATTTTAAATAATTAATCCCTAAATTATCTGCCATATCCCAAGAATCTTTAGGCATTCTACTTTCACCCATAGGGGGTATATCTATCCCCATACCTGAATTATGAGCTAATATAATTTGGGAAAATCCATTATATTCAGGTGTTAGTGGACCATTAATAATAACTTTATCTTCTTTAGGTTTAAATTTGCTTTTATCTAATCCTCCATCAGTCATTACGCTTCTAATAACTTTGATATTACTATGGGGGAGTAATCCTTTATAAAAATTGACATCTATACTATTAGGAACTAATATACCATCAGCTTGTTGGAGTTGATTATACCACCAGGCTTGTAATTTAGTATCTACTTGATTCCACCACCCAACTTCTCCATCTTGGTAAATATATACTTTTGGGAACCTTTGTTTTAAGTTTTCTATAATATTATTTTCATATATAAATTTTATATATGGTTTATCAAATCCACCTTTACCTATGTTAAATAAAAGATCACCATTATATTTTTGATTTGATTGGAGAATTTTTTGTAAAGGGAGATGATAGGCTTCTAGAAATAATAACTGAGTTTCTAAAACCCTTAAATGAGGGTAATCAACGGGGAATAATCCCTCAAAATTCATTTCAGATGTAGAATATTTTATATTCATTTTAATATATTATAAATGCAACTATAAGGATTATCTACTTTAGGGGTATGGTATACCACATTAACTCTATTAAAAAAATTTAAATCTAAATAATCTCTACCACTAGGTCCTGAAATATAAGTAGTGGCATTAGTAACTTTACAAATATTAGCCAATAATTCACTTTTATTACCTTGTACATTTAATTCAGAAGCAAAAATAATCTTAGTGTTGATGTTAAGACATTTCATTGCCCATCTAATACTATTTATGTTAATTTCCATTAATGAATCTGAATTATATATTTTAGAAAAATCAGTTTTAAAATTTTGTTGAAGCTTAGCTATTAATTTCCTCCTCCAGGGTAACTGGGTATTTACTTGGACATCTTTAATCCATTTATTTGATGCTCCTTTTTCAACCGGGATAGTAAACCATTCTTCAACTCCATTTTTATTTAAAAATCTATTACGATTTTGGAAATAGTTTTTTCTATAATTAACATTATCTAAAATAACAAATAAATCAGCCTTTTCTATTTTCTGGAAATAACCCATATAGGGAAAATGTTCGGGTTGATGAATTGTTATAACCATTTCATTATTTTGTAAATTTCATAGTGGGGATAATCATCAAAAACATAATTTTCTAACACATGGGCTCTTCCTATATTATAATGTTCTTCACTTTGGAGATAGTATCCTAATTTAGTATAAGATTGTTCTTTTTGGATATCATATTTATCTAATGCTTTTTTCTTTATATTATATTGTTCCTTAGACATCCCTACAAAGAAATTTGGATTTAATCCTGCGGATGATGGAGAATATATTGTTAAAAATCTATTACAATATTTAAACATACCCTTAGCTGTGGTGAAACATGCCGTATGATCCGTGTGGCAATCTTCTTTATCATGTGTCAATAAATCGAAACGGGTAGAAAAATCCATTAATTTATAGAAATCATCTTTCATATCATCAAGATTATTCCATAGTGTTCTAGCTTCATATCCTAAATTAATATCAACTAATTTATCTTGTAAATCCTGGGGGAAATCTAATTTATTTTCGGCCCATACTTTGACTTTGGCGGGCCATGTAGTAGCAGTAATGACTTTGACTTTATCATATTCTTTATAATGGTTTAAAACATACCCATAACAAGCACACTCAAAATCGTCAATATGTGCTATATATATTATTAAATCTTTTTCCATTATATAATATCTTCGTTTTTTAGGTCCTTAAAACATGAATTCCAATCAGTAAATTTAATAGCTTTATCATCAATATAAGCTACTGCTCTCGGCTTTTCAGATGTTACTTTAGAAATATATTTATCAAATTTATGTTTCTTTAACCATTCCCAAACTAGTTGAGTTCCCGTTTTACCATTTATAAGCATTCTATCTGGTTTAGCTTTTGCTGTGTAGCAAATTAAAGTATATTTAGAAGAAAGTTCTTTTAATGCTTCTTCAGTACCTTCAATTGGGTCATCATATACAGTCCCATCATAAAACCCTTTACTATTTTTATGGATTACACCATCAAAGTCTATTCCTAAGTTTATTTTCTCATCAGGGTAAGAATGTTTACGAATCCCTTTATTCCAATTTAGTTTTTCTAGCTCTTCAGGGCTATTTTTTCCAATAGGGGGACATTCAGCACCCGAGCCATGAGTTAATTGATAGCTAAGGAGGAGAGTTAGTACTTCAGCAGTGTGATAGTAATCAGCACCTAATATTACCTCAGTTAAATTAGGTACTTTCTCAATCAAAGGATATGAAGTAGTACATGCTATCTGCATCCCGTTTTGTTCGGCCCATTGTAGTGCTTTAATAATATCTACACTTTTGCCTGAAGAACTAATACCCCATACTAAGGTTTTTTTCATTTGGGATTTAGTTCTATTACGATTTCTTGCTTCTAACCAAGAAACCATCCACTGATCCCAACTAGTATCATTGATAAGAGATGTGTTTACAATCGCTGAACCAGGAGCTGTAGCGTTTTTCTTCCCATTAGAAAGTCTTGTAATATCAACAGCAGCATGATCAGCTATTGCTAAGTTTCCCCCATGTCCTAATACGAATATTTCGTCACATTCATTGAATTTGGTTTGGAGGGCTTTCCACTCGGGTGAGTTAACTGTAGAGATAAATTTATCTCCTATATTTTCAAAATTTAACATTATTTAAAGTAATTAGTGTATATTAATTCAGATGTATTAAAATCCATTGGGGTATCCACATCTATAGATTCAAATCCTTCTAAGGGGTAAAATCCTGGGTTGTTTCCCACAAGACCCCTACGTTCTAACATAGATTTTTTAGAAATAATAGATATTCCATAATTTAGTCTTATAATTTTAGGTAAATCCTGACTATTAGGAACATTATTAATGTCATAATTAATAGGCTTACCATCTAACCAAAGGTGATTCTGTATAATGTCTACAGATGTTAAACTATCATATATTGTTTTTTTAAACATATTAATGGCTTTTACATGTGTATCTGTAGAGATAAAAGGTGAGCACACAGGAGCTAAAAATATAAAGTCAGTATCTGTAGTTTTAGCTATATGATGGTGGAATTCACTATTATTAACTTCTGAACTTGCAAAATAAGGGTTTCTTTTTACAACAGTACATCCATAAGTAAGTCCTATGTTTAACATTTTATCACAATCACTATTTACTATAACTTCATCTATATTATGGACCTGTTTCAGGTTTTTGAGTTTTAATTCTAATAGATTAGTATCCCCAAAAGGTTTAATATTTTTATTTGGGATTCTTTGTGATCCTTTCCTTACTGCTACTATAGCTGTTATTTTTCCTTTTTTCATAATTGCCCCCCATTAATATCTAAACATGCCCCATGAATATATGAAGCTCCTTCTGAACATAAAAATAAAATAGGATCTACTATTTCATCTATGGTAGCTACTCTTCTTAAGGGTATATTAGATGATAATTCTTTAAGTTGTTTTTTAGTCATTGACCTTTCAAGCATGGGGGTTAACGTTTGGCTAGGACATACACAGTTAATATTAATTCCTTTAGGACCCAATTCTTGGGCTAATTGTCTAGTTAATCCTATTAACCCCGCTTTAGATGAAGTATAATGTACACCACTAACTAAACTTTTATTTCTTCCTGCTATAGAAGAAACATTAACTATTTTTCCTCCCTTACTCATTTTGGGTAATGAAGTTTTTATTATATAAAAATACGAAGATAAATTAACATTAATGACGCTATTCCATTCATTAAAACTAATATCCTCTATTTTTTTGCAAAAATTAATCGCAGCATTATTTATTAAAATATCAATATAAGGAATAGATTTAAAATAATTATCTATATCTTGAGTATTAGAAATATCACAATTATCTCTTGAAATAGAATATATATTATATTCCTTTTTATTAAAAGCTTCTACAATTCCCTTTCCTATCCCTGTACTGCCCCCGACAATTACTACATTCTTTTTAGTCCTCATATACATGCTCTACATCTGGTTGCGTTATTGCATACCTTACACCAGGTCCTTTGACACATTTAATATGATGCCATATACCTTGGGGTACAACTATAATGTCATGCTTCTTGACAGTTTGGGTTCCTTTACCTTCAATCCACCACTCCCACTCTCCATCTAATATTACCCAATTTTCATCTGCATGTGGGTGATAATGTTTTCGATTTCCTTCACCCGATTGCTGTTGGATTACAACTCCCCCGAACCTATCGTTGTAAGCAATTCTTACTGCCCAAGAGGTCATTCCTAAATCAGATCGTAGTTCATCTAAGTTTACTGTTGTTCGATTTTCGTATTGGTGGAAAGTTGCTAAGGCTTCTTGGGGTAAACCATCCTCAGTCAATACGTTTTTTACATCACTATCTGCTTTCATTAGTCTATATTTTCAAGTATGTGTTTCCAAGTGTGATACCAATTGTACTCTTCTCTTATTCTTTTCTGGATCTTCTCTATAAAAGGAAGTTGTTTATCAACATTATTAATATAATACCTAGATTTATCTATATATTCTTCTGCACTTGTAGCAACAACTACTTCATCTTCATTGTAGAAATCATAGGCTCCTAAAGAATCAGTAACACCAAATCTACCTAGAGTGAATATTGACCAAAACCTATCCATTAAGCCTTTCTCTACTCTCCAAGAGGGTGCATTAATTATTGGGCATATCTTAGAGTGCACTAATATCTGCTTATGAGTAGGATCATCTACATGTCCTCGTTTAGTTTGTGGACCACCTAGATCGTGTGAAAAATTATTTAGTAAAGGTACCATATACTCTTGCACTGAATCAATATTACCCCTCCCGGCTTTTCCCCAAATTGAACCGACAAATCCTATATCATGAGTAAATCCATTCATTATTGGTTTACAGTTCTGGACTTCATCATAGCTTGCTAAACTGGACCCCCATGGTACTTCAAAAATTCGATCTTTAAGTTTATTGAAGATTCTCTCTTTTTCTAGGTGACCTTCTGGTCTTGTTTTAGCTCCAAAAGCATATACATTTGCACCTGCATCATAAGCCATCTCAAAAATTTTATGTTGAGTAAACCTCCATGTTTTAAAAAATTCTTCACGTTCTTCTTGGGTTGACCCCCAATTAACTCCACTATCATGTTGCCCAAAACATACTAATTTATTTAAAATTATATCACCCTCTTGATATATTCCATCATTTAATAATTCAATAGTATCTGGATCATACCATGAAATAAATACTCTTCTTTTTCCAGGATGTTGTTGTATATCTGATTTCTCAACCCATCTACATTCATACCCTAAATAGTCAAATACTTCTTTAAACTTTTTCCAGGGATACCAATTCGTATGTCCAAATTGAGTGAATCCTAAGAGATATATTATAAATTTATTTTTATTGTCTGACATAAGTATCTATTATTTTTTCTAATTTATCCCACTCACTATTAGTAATCATATGATTATTACCTATAAAAAATCCGTTTTCATGTAAAAATTCCGCTGTAGGGAATGATGAAGGTGGGGGGATATTGAGTTCTCTTTGTAAGAAAGGTTGGCGTAATAAATTACCACTACAAAGGGGACGGGTTTCTATTTTATGCTTATTTAAGTAAGACTCTAGTTCGATTTTAAACTTTTTATCTTTACATATAAAAGGTAAACAAAAACTACTATTTCCCTCTACTTGATAGTTAAGATAAAAATGCTTAGGATATTTATTTAAAAGTTTAATAAATCTATTAAAATTAATTTTTCTTTCTTTATTATTACTATCTAATCTTTGGAGTTGGGATAAACCTAAAACAGCATTAATTTCCATACTCCTAAGATTATACCCGTCAGTTACAAACATAAATTGGGGGTGTACATCAGGATATTGTTTTTTATATTCTTCAAACTTCTCCGGTAAAGCTTCTCTAGCCATTCCATGGCTACGTTTTATTTTCATCAAATTATAAAGTTCTTTATCATTAGTATTCACAAATCCCCCCTCTACTGTGGTCATGTGGTGACCAAAATAAGAACTAAAAGTAGATCCTTCTGATAGAGTACCACATTTTTGGTCTTTATAAGTAGCCCCATGTGATTCACAAACATCTTCTATAAATAAGGCTTTTGGGAATATTTTTTTATATGAATCCATATCTGCAGAAATACCAAATAAATGGGTAACAAATACCATTTTAATATCAGGGTGATCTTTGGATATTTGGTTTAGGTTATCTAAATCAAAACTAAAAGTTTTAGGGTCAATGTCACAAAAAATTGGTTGAAAACCTAATTGTATGATAGGAGATATATTAGTTACCCATGTCATACAAGGTACTATAACTTTATCTCCATCTTTTAAATTGTGTCTTTCTTTCATAGCAGCTACTAATAAGGTATTAGCAGTACTTCCAGAAGAAACAAATAAAGAATATTTACAGCCTAACCACTCAGACCACTTTTGTTCAAACTCCTTTACTTTAGGACCATTAGTTAATCTATTAGTATTTTTAATAAAATCAATCATTGATTGTTTATCCTCATCGGTAATACAATCTTTCATTAATGGCCAAGAAAATGGTGTATTATCAACTAATTTTCTTTTTGTTATATCCATAAATGGTCTTTTATATATTGTTTTTCCATTATCCGGGGATTCGTAAATATACTTATTCTCCTGCGTTGACATGTCTTTTATCTTTTAAATTTAATGTTTGGTATACTCTAATTAGTTCATCAATACCCTCCTCTAATGTTAATGTGGTATTAAACCCTAATGTATTAATTTTATCATAGGAGACCACATAATCTCTATGATCCTTATCACTATCAAAATCATTATAAGTAACTACACACCCTGTTCTTTCTTTTATCATTTCACAGACCTCCCTTTTACTATAATTTAATTTATTTGAACCCACATTATAAACTTCACCTGACATTTTTTCAGCATTTTCAATTCCAAATATAAATGATTTACATAAATCCCTTACATGAATAAAGGTTCTCATAAATTCTGGTTGGTATACCATAATATAACCCTGAGTTACAGCTAAATAAGATAATTCATTAATTAATAAATCTAATCTTAGTCTTGGTGATGAACCAAATGCTGTGGCAAACCTATAAGCAATAGTATTATTGTGGGACATAGCTTTTTTCTCAGCATATGTTTTAGTTTCAGCATATAATGATGTAGGATTTAATGGTGTTTCTTCAGTACAAATTCCATTAGTTACTTTCCCATAATTTGAACCTGTTGAACCAAATAATAATAATTGGTTTGGGGATAACATTTCTACTAAGCTATCTGTAGCGTCACAATTAACTAATTGAGTCATATTGTGGTTTTTTTCACATGCCGCATAACCTACTAATGCCGCTAAATGGATTACTACATCTTTGCCTTTTATTGCTTTTTGTAATTTAGATTTTTCTAAAATATCCCCTTTAATAAACTTAAAATTAGGATTTGCAAAAAAAGGTATTAAAATATCTCCTTCATAAGATAGTGAATCATATACTGTAACATTATAATTTTTTGCTAATAATTCGGGGATTAATGTAGTGCCTATATACCCAGCACCACCTGTGATTAAAACTTCTTTTTTCATAGCTTTTATTTGTTATATATTAATGTTTTTATTTCTGGGTCCATTGTAAATTTAGGCTCATTTTCTAAAATTAGTTTTAATAAGTGGATTTGGGCCTCTTGGGAATGACCCTGTGTTACAGTTGATGAATTATAAGAACTTTCTTTATACCCTTTTTGCCACCCATCTTTAAAAAAGGTAACTCCCATTAAATGTAATTTATCAATATCATAATTTATTAATTCAAAAATAGCTGTTGGGGCCACATTAGGTCGGGTTTCTAAAGCCCTATGAATATTTAAAAAATATATTAAATCTGAAAAGCAATGGAAGTTAATTTTTTCATCTTTGTTTTGGTTTTCAAATTTAATATTATCATTATGGAAATAATCTAAGTTACGTGGAAATTGGGAAACTAACCATTCTACCCCATGATCTACCATATTATCTATTTCAAATGCACCCCCATTATTGGGATGTTCCATCATACAATGCCATCTAATATTAGTTTTAGATCCATAATCTTTAATTTGGGTTGGGGGGATTTTCCACCCTTTATTCATCCTAATAACAACATCAAAGGAATCAATAAATTTACCTTTACTTTTTCCTTCTAAATATGGGGAGGGACCTACTATCACAACACTTTTTCCTTTTAAATAATCATTAAAATTTTTAGATATTTTAACTTCTTTTCGGTATTTGTGGAAGGTTTCCCAATTTAAATTGGTTCTATTACCATCACGATAAGGTTCAGCTATATTAAAGTCTAAATACTTAATCATAACGTACTATATAATTTATTTTGGTGTTCTTGTCTGTTTATATGTTTATGATGTATCAAACCAAATTCAGGATTGGCAGGTAATTGGGTTTGGCTTTTATGTCCATATAAAACTTCATGTACTTTGTTTACCCAATTTATAGTGGGACTGTTTTGTAAAATCCTACATTGGTAATCGGGGTAATTGATTCTTTCCTGGTTATCCTTTACCCACCCCCATTTAGCTATATGTTCAGGGGTTATACCATCTACTATATTAGTTCGTGGTACCCAAAATACTTCTGTTTCTGGGTTTTCTTTAAGGAAATATGGTAAGGTATCAATTAAGTATTCATCAGGATACTCATCAGCATCTATCTGAAAAATCCATTCTCCTGTGCAATGGTTTTTTAAATTATTTTTAAAAGTTGCAAAATCACGATTAAGGGGAAATTCAATTACCCTAACTTTGCCTTTATATTTATTTAATACTTTATAAACATTAGGAACAGTATTTCCTTGATCACATTGTACTATTATTTCGTCATTTTCACTTTTATGTTTTAAAAGGTGACCCAATAATCTATCTAACTCTTCATGTTCGTTATGAACTGGTATTGCGTAACTAATCTTCATACTCATCGTTCCAAATTTTATTCTGCATTGAATAACCCTATTAATTCGGCGGCATCCATGAATTCTAGTTTATCAAATCGTTTAATATTTTTCATATCCATTCTAAACTTATAAAACTCACCTGGATTTGCAGGATCAGGATATTTTTCCTTTTCCTCTTCAGTTACAGGTACTGCATTAACAGCTGCCCAATACCAATCCTGGAGACGTTTATTCCATTCAGGGAATACCATTCCTTTCTCTTGTAAGTTAATAACCTTAGGGTACCAAGCCAAACCTTCATGCACTTGTTTTAAATCTTTTATTATTTCGGCGGTTGATTCATATGTGGTTTTTTCAAATTCACTACCATCTACCATACCTGTATGGGTGTTAAACCCACAGGTCCAACATAAATGGGCATCAATTGTAGGGGCAAGGGGTGAAATTGAACATGCATCTGATCCACAACATGGGCATTTTGTTAAATTATCCATCTATTTTTTGTAATTTAGGAAGTTTAAGTTTAGGCAATTCAGGAGTTGTATTATCTCCGATTTTTTTAAGTTTAGGTAATTGTAAAGGTGAGTTTACTACTACTTTTACATTATCCATATAAGTTTTAAGGGTTTCAGTCATTTTATCTTGACTAAAGTTCTCTTTAAGCCATTTAGTTTGTTTGCGACTATTTTCAATATACTTTTTATAATGTTTATATACATCTTTCATTGCTTTAGAAGCAACTTCAGTATCTACATTAAACCACTGGGCTTCTTTAAGTAACCATTTATTAGCAGCTGATCCATGAATATTCTTTAATTCACCCCCTAATAATACATTATACTCAGGACGAATAAAATCAATATGACCACTCCAATTTGTTGTAATTACAGGTTTGCCAGTAATTGCTTGTTCAAGTAAGGGTCGCCCAAATCCTTCACCTTTAGTAAATGAAATAAATGATTTAATTTTAGGATCATTATTAAGCTTATTAAGTTCTTCATTACTAAATTCACCATGTAAAATATAAATATTAGGTAGATTAATTTTATCCTTAAAGGCATTCCTAATCCTTCGGATATCTTTAAGGATATCTTCTTTATCTAATAAACTATAATCAACTTTATTTGTTTTTAATAGTAAGGCAGGTTTAAGACCTCTACCTTTAAATGTTTCAAGAAATGTCTTAACCATAGTTGCAACATTTTTTCTATCTTCCCCAAAATTACCAGGTAACCAATGGCCCGTAAATAGGAAACAAAAATTTTCATCTATATTATCAAGTAATCCAGATTTACCAGGTTCTTTAAAGTATACCCCAGTATCTAAACCCTCAAATAGTACTTCAATTGGCTTTTCTAGTTTAAACTGTTTAATAGGTTGGCCTTGTTTATCGTTTTGAGTAAGTTGGATATTCTGAAATGTATTCTTAGTAAATTCTGAGGATACCAGGTTTAAATTCATTCTATTCATACCCTCTATAAAATCAGGAGGAGGACATGTTGATTCAATACCTGCTGTAACCCCAATGTTAAATTGTCCTATAGGTTGGAATTCATTAGGGATTGTAATTTGTACCCAAATATTAGGTTTAGAGGACATTTGGCCTTGAACAAAGCGGGCTCTTAGTGGGTCTTCTTTATCTAAGAATCCCCAGGGAGTATTACCCCATATTTGGGGTAATATTTTAATATCCCACTCTTCATCCTTTGCTTCTATAAGCGAGCGAACAAAATCGCGAGAGCGGTGCCCATACCCGCTGAATGTATCTATGGGGCAGCTGACTATACAAACTGGTTTCATAATAATGTTTCTTTTAATTTTTGTTCAAATTCAGGGGTATACTGAACTGGATTTGGGTTATATGTGGTGTTTCCATCACCAACTTTTTCAACTGTATATTTTTTAACTGGTTTCCAGTTTTCAAATAAAATATTAATATGGTCGATAAAATTCTGGCCCATATTAGATGCTGTCATTCTTGCTTCATCTGATAATAACCATTCACGGCCTTTAAGACCTCTACGGCTAATTTCTTCCCTACCTAAGTTATAACATTTTAATAGAGCTAAACCAGCATCCTCAATATCTACTTGTGTAGCATAAATGTAAGGAGTTGAAGGTGAGCCTTTTAATGAACGAGTTTTAGGCCACATTGGAATTGCCCATTCACCATGCTTCTTATACTTACCATTGCTGTTTGTAGGAAATTCTGTAGTGAAATTAATCCAATCACCATTCTCATCTTCAAAACGCATTTGATCTTGCATACCACCTTGAACAGGTGCAATTGCCATATTACCCGCCATAATACCTTCAGTAAGCGATAGTCCCCAACCTTCATTGTCAGTCATCATAAACTGGGCGTCTGCTAAATTATAGTAGTAGTTGAGATGTTTAGGATCACATTTACCATTAGTAAATTTAATCTTAGCTCTTCCAGGATCACAAGTTGCTTCAATTACTGCAGGGATATCTGTCCCATTTTGGTCTACTTGGTCAGTATGCATTATAAGTAAACAACGTTTAGCCTGTTCGTCGGTTAATTGATCGGTAAAAATTCTCCAAGATGTAACTACGTCACCTGGGTTTTTACGACGAATATTTCTATTATTCCAAAAAGCTACAAAGTCGTATTCTTGTTCTTCAAAGAATTTATCTTTAAATACTTCAAATTCTAAATCATTAGCTATAGGGAAGAATGTTTTCTCATCTATACCGTGTGGGGCGTATTGTATTTGCCAGTCTTCTTTTGGAAAATCTCTAAGTACATTTTTAACTAAGTTTTTAGTTTGTTTTGAAATACAAAGAAGAAGATCATCTGAACGATAAAAATCTCGATTCCACATTGGATATGGTAAATCATCCCAAATAGTATAAAATATCATAGGAATTTTAGTTCTAATTTCCTTTTCCATTCTATACAACCAAGTCCAATAACGGGGGTCAGTAAAGTGAAGGATAGCATCAGGTTTTTCTTGATCTATTAGTTGTCGGATAATTTGATCATTACCATAACCATCCCAAGGGATTACTTTTACATCAGAATCAGATATTCCAATAACTTCGTTAATTTGGGCAGATAAATCAAATGCTTTACCTTGTTCAGGGTGTTTAATTGCCGCCCCTAAGTTCACCCAATTAAAGTGGTGAGCCGTGTTAATAACAAATTCTTTTGCCATAGTTCCGATTCCACTATGGAGTCGAATGTCGTCACAGAGAAGTAGAATTTTCTTTCTATCCTCTTTTGGGATATAACCTTTTTTCATTAAATAAAACCTTTTTTATAATTTATAA
>Ga0181421_1000166_pt1 | contig 18130 bp, 16 predicted proteins | sample 44SPOviralmetaG_FD_130146 | JGI IMG/M metagenome (GOLD analysis project Ga0181421, IMG submission 130146) | Marine viral communities from the oligotrophic San Pedro Time Series (SPOT) site, San Pedro Channel, CA, USA - 44 SPOT_SRF_2013-06-19 | ecosystem: Environmental > Aquatic > Marine > Strait...
CACAGGTGGTAAGATACCGCCCTGCATAGCACAAGCCATCCAGTTCGGGTCTGGAACGAGTATCTTAGCGCACTCATCAATGCTGTCCTCATAGACAACACGGTAGTCTGACTGATAGCCTTCTAAGTTTTCTTTAGCCCAGCACAGTCTATCCCAGAGATGTGTGCCTTGAAATTCAGGTGTTTTCATTAGGCAAGGTCTCCGTGTGCATTTCCTAATTCCATATCAATATCAGTGCCAGTGCCAGAGCCGTAGTTACAAAACCCTAACTCAGAAGTTGTGTAAACTGCCGCATAGCTGTTAGAAATTCCTGCCCCCATAATTTGCGCCATGTGAAATGCGTTATTCCAATCAGTGTCGGTCGTGCCATGATTTCCTAGAGGTGTGTAGTCTGTAGCATTAAAATTACCAGTAAAAGCAACTTTATAATCTCCAGTACCTTTATCAGTAGCAGAACTTATATTTAGACTATCTCTAAGCGCAATAGTCCCCGTTCCATTTAGATTGTAAAACATCTTCGCACTACCATTCACAAGGTAGCTGGTGGAAATATCAGCACCAGCGCCTGTCTCAATAGTGTCTGCTATAATCTTGCCAGCCATTATGCTAAGTCTCCGAAATGGATTAAATTAAAATCATTAATATCCGCATTTCTAGTTGCGTTAGCGTAGCTTGCTTGCGCACGCATCAACCCCGATTGCTTCCAAGTTCCGATAGGAAGGCTTTGATGACCGCTTATCCATGTATTTTGCCCACCAGAATCAAACCCACTAAAGCCACAAGTTGAGTAATGGTCATCTGCAAAAGAATTAACAAAATTATTGGTTATATCAGATACACCATTGTCTGTTACCGAACTTACATTTAACGAACCATCTACACCATTGTCGCTTTGGTCAAAGTTTAAAAAGCTCTTCGCCACGCCCTGTTGCAGTTGCATCGTAGTAGAGCCAGCCGTAATCGTCACATCACCAGCAGAAGTCTTGCCAGTGAGTTTGTCTGTAATAATCTCACTCATGCTAGGTCTCCTATTGACGTAACCCAAACTTTACTATAGTCCCACATACCGCCATTAGAAGTAGAACTTGCACCATAAGCTGTGCCATACTGGACTGTTGTTGTAGTTAAGGGGTCAATCGTGTTTGCTGAATTTGTGCCTACAACTGCTGCACTTAACCCTCTACTAGAGCCACTTGTAGAACCAACACCGTCATCATTTGAATTAAATAAAGATACAGTTATACATCTATCGTGAGCAGAAGAAAAAGCAGACGTTATGTTAAGCGTATAAACCCCTGTCTCCTCGTCTGTGACACTGGTTACGTTGAGCGAACCCTCAATATTATTATTAACACCATCCCAAGAAATCCACTGTTTCGTAGCTTCTTGCTTAGTCAACGTTACAGGGCTAGTGCCGTCTGCCGCTACGATTGTATCTGCTTTTAATGTACTCATGCTATCACCAGATTACCGTTTACTGTCACGGTAACTCCTGTTGCTACTGTAAGCGGCCCTGCACATAGTGCGTTGGTGTTGGCTACTACAGTTACATCTGTGTTTAACTCAGCTTCATGCACCCGAAAGATGTCTGCCGTACCACCACCACTATCACCTAAAAAGCTACCACCACCCAAGACTAGGTTAGGGTCAAGCTTTACTGATGTAATAGAACCATCAGGCGGTACAGTTGTTTGCAGAGCTAGTGCGTTGTATACCACATAGATGTCATCAGTAGCCGCAACCGAACCTGTTAGCGTTACTGTTGTACCTGCTGCACTATAGGCAGTAGTAGGCTCTTGGCGAACATTGTTAATGAATAAGTCAATACTCTCTGCGCTTGATACAGGATGTGTAAGCGTTAGGCTTGTGCCTGTTGCACCAGTTAAGTCCTGTTTAGCAGGGATGCTACTGTACCCTTGTACAGCTTGATTACCTACGTAACCCATAATAAATCTCCCTAGCTAGAAATGTCATCAACAGCAGATACCCATACGTCCAGTGAAGATGCTGTGTCTGATTGTACCCACAGTCTATCTCCTGATTGTACTACTAGTTTAGCACCACCATCAAGTACCTGTAGCGCACCACCAGCAGCGATAGGCGCACCCTTAACTAGATACACATTGTTAGTACCATCGTTAATGTACGCATCTACTGTGATTGCGTTAGCTGTTATATTGGTCATGTGGATACCTACAATGGTATCATAACTGTCAAAGTTAGCCCCATCAGGAATATCTGCGGCTGCTGTGCCTACGCCCTGTAGGGTATATCGTCTAAAATTCTGTGCCATAATATTTCCTTAATTTATAGAGCCACACTCATGGCTATAGCAAAGCCAGCAGTTGTACCAGCCGTAATTGCAATCCATGTTGTTGTACCTAAGTCATACACTTTTAAGTTGTTAGCGGCGGTGTCATAGTACAGCGCACCATCAATCAAAGCATTACCATCATTATCTACTGTAGGGTCTGATGACTTACTACCTAGATACTTATCATCAAAGTTATCAAAGTGTACTGCTGCTTGTTCAGCGTAGTACTTAGCAGAGTACAGAGTACCATCTACAGTACTAGCAGTGTAGGTAGCCCAATCTTTAGCTGAACCACCACCAGACGAACCACGTCTTTGTACACCGATAGCGTACTCTTTCGCAGAGTACTCAGTACCGTCTACTTGGTTAGTCGTATCTGTTGCCCATTCCTGTGCTGAACCTGCACCAGCAGTATCAGTAACACCTGTACCACCTGTAGCCCATGCTTTAGATGAGTAACCTGTACTGTCTACAATACCATTAGTCTTCTCAGCCCAATCTTCTGCAAGTGTCTCAGACGTTGCTGCATTAGTTGCAGAAGTTGCTGCATTAGTTTCACTAGTGGCTGCATTAGTAGCAGAGGTAGAGGCATTGCTAGCCTGTGTGGTTGCTGTAGCAGCACTTGCTGTTGCACTAGTGGCAGAGTTAGACGCATTTGTAGCCTGTGTGGTAGCTGTTGAAGCACTATTAGAAGCACTCGTAGCTGATGTAGCAGCGTTGCTCTCACTAGTCGCAGCATTGGTAGCAGACGTGGCAGCAGCACTTGCTGAGTTAGCAGCAGCCGTTGCGCTTGCAGCAGCAGCACTTGCCGAACCTGCTACATTGTCTACGTATGCCTTAGTAGCACCGTCAGTACTAGCAGTAGGCGTACCTACGTTCTTGATTATCTTACTCTGTGCGTCCCACTTATCATCAGCACCTAGAGTAATACCATCGTTAGACTTGTCCACAGCTTCCTGTGCAGCGTGGAAGGTCTGAATGTTACTATCATCCAAATCTTCCTCAGTTAGTACTGAGCCAGAGGCAAAGTCTACTGAACGTGCTGTAAGGTCTGTGGTTCTCCGCACCTGCACAAGCGTACCTGTAGCAGGGGCAGAGGTTAATTGAACACTTGCAGCAGAAGGAAAAGTTAGGCCAGTTTCAGCCACACCGTCTACTGTTACACTAATCTCAGACTGAGCAGTGAAAGTAAAGGGGATAGAGAAAGTGTCAGTCGTGTTATCCCCTGTATAGTTTTGATATGAAAAAGCCATTGCTTATCCTTCTGTGTCTAGTCAATGATGTAACTTTAGGTTAGTCTGCTCCATACTTTGCGGATAGATAATTCAAGCCTTGATTAATACCGTAGAACTTAGCCATAGGTATAGCGTTCTTAAATGTTCTCAGTTCTGTTTCAGAAAATTTACCATCTGAAACATCATCACCTAGTCCTAAAAAAGCCTGAAAAATGTTATAAGCTGGTGGTGTAAAGCCATTACTTGTTCCTGTAGCAGTTCCTGTTACCATTTGAAAAGCTAGTGTAAATATAGATGCAGCACCTACTTGACTTATAGCACCCATAGTAAATCTATCCCAAGCCATCTGTCTTTTGATGTATTCATCAGCATCACTACGTCCAGCCGCATTTAACTGTACTCTAGTAGTGTATAGTAAACTACCCCATAACATAGAAGCAGTCATTAGTTTTGTTATGGCAACAGCTTCTCCTGTCATAGCTCTTCTACCTAGACGTGCTGTCTGTTGTTCAAGAGCAGCTAAAGGAAACGAAAGAAATTGTCCAAATATTTGACCAACAGTAGAACGTAACACATAGTTCATAGAGCCTATATTTACTTCCTGTACATTCTGAGTAGTTTCTCTTAACAAAGACATAGCCCAAACTTCAGCAGCTTCTTTGTCTGTCCATTGGTCTACGTTCATATAATCTAAATCACCATCTGGACGTAGCTTTGCCCCTGTTTGTGGGTCATTTATAGCATTAAATATACGTCTTTGCATAACAGGGTCTATGCCCTGTTGTAGCATCTTAGTTTTACTGAAAGGTGCTTTACCTTTCCTAGCTGAATCAAACCATTGTTGAGTATAGTTAAACATTGTTAAGCGTCTATTAAATGCTGTAACAGGAAGAAGACCACTACCTAATGATACTGCTTTTGAAATTTTACCTAGTATCTCATCCCATTTAGTAGTTCTAAAAATACTAGGCTCTAGTGCAGATTCAGCATCAAAGCGAGTAGCACGATTAATAGAAGCTGTTAGGATTTCTTCTCCTTTACCGCCTGTAATAAACACTAACTCTCGCATAGCTTTAGAATCTAGTTGACCATCTGATGCTCTTTTGTAAAACTCTCTTAGTCTTGACATGCTTTTAAAGTTAGTCTTAAGTGAGTATTCTAATAAAGAGTTTGTTACTTCCATCAAAGCGGATAGGCCAGCCATTGGCATCATTGCAGCATAAGTAAACTGTTTAGCTCTTCGTACTGCTAATTTTACTGATTCAGGTGAAGTATCTTTAGCACCTAATCTACCTGTCATACCATCATACATAAACTGCATGGCTTTTAATTCTTCAGTAGTATTTGTGTAACCTTTTTCAGCAGCATGGTCTGTGACTTTTTTAACTACATCATCCCAAGAAGAACCTACAACATTTGTGTCAATACCTACTTTTGCTAGTCCGTAAGCCCCAGCCATTTGAAAATTGTAAGCGTTTTGTATAGTTTGAATATTGTTTTCTAGTAGGTCAGTAAACCGTAATGTTTGAATATTGCCGTTTACATCTACTGCATCAATAGTAGCCATCTCATTTAGAATAACACGAGGTTGTGTACGTTTGTGCTTTCTTACTGTAGCGTCTTTACTTAAGAAATATACAGCATCGTTAATCTGGTCACTATTAATGCCAGCAGTAAGCATGGCTTGTTCTAACTCTTCAACATCAAAAGGTCTGCTAAGTACCACACCACCTGAAGCGTAAGGTCTACTTAAAACAGTCTTAGTATAACCTGAAGCCATAGCGTCAATGTAGTTTTTAACATCTTCTGGTGAAGCTTCTTTACCTGTTCTTTTAAGTATGCTTTCTGCTATCTCTGTAGCTATGTCAGGTTGTGCCTCTATTATAGCTTTCCTAACTAAAGAAGATACTATAGTAAGGCTTTCTTCCATACCAAACCTACGTCTAACTGCATCAATACCTTCATCAGAAAACAGACGAGCAAGGTAAGTATCAGGGTCAACCCTTCCCTTTGTTAGTAGTTCTTCAGTAAAACCAGCAGCGTTAGCTTTTATGTTATCTTCTAAGAAACGTCTATTAGCTGCAATAACTTTATCAGCCACTTCACGTATCTCAGGTGCAACATTTCTATCATTAGCTCTGATAGCCATAGTTACTGCTTCATCAAAGTCTTCCTGTTTTCCGCCTGTTCTTTTCTTCCAAGCTTCAAAAGGCTTTTGATAAGCTACTTCAAACTCATAGATGCCTTGACCTTCACGCATCATCTTGTACTCAGTAGCAGCAGGGGCTACAGGTGGTACTATACCTGTTTCAGGGTCAGCTGAATGTCCTCTACTAGTTAATCCTAGTTTATCTGTGAAGTACCTAGTAAAGGCATTGTCTGATTTCATACCTTTTGATTGAGAAGAAAACCAACTACGTACAGCAGTAAACATGTCATCTTGTTGAGGAGCAGCAGCCGCAGCTTGAGCTTCAGTTACGTTAGTAATAGGAGAGTTTAAATCTATATCATCAGATAACATTCGAGAAGCTTCTGCCTCTTCTAACGCTCTCTGTGCTGTTACAGGACTGTCCACACTATCTAAAAAAGCTAACTCATTAGATTTTAAAGGTATACCTGACTCGTACTGTTTAAGTAGGTTCTGGTACTCTTTCTTTTTACGCATTGCTGTAGACACACTACTAATACTGCCACCAAGAATAGTAGAGGCAGCCATCGCAATGGCTACATCTCCACCTGTGATGTCATACTTATCTGTAGCTCTAACACCTTCAAAGATACCAGCTTCAGCAGCACCTACACCAGCACCTATCTTAAATGACCTACTTACGTTATAAGCTTTTTTACCCAAAGCTATACCACCAACCTGAGGTGCTATAGTAGTGGTAACACCAATAGCAGCAAGCTCTGGTAAATCTGTCAATGCTGCCACAACTGTAGCAAAAGTACCTTTACCGCCAGCACTAGCAAGAAGTTCTCTATTTGATTGAGTTTTTTTATAATCTTCTGCTAGTGCTTGGGCGTTTGAAAGGCTACTATTTATGGCTGTGTCTGTTACTTCTTGTATTGCTCTTGTATCAGTTAAACCTTCTGTAAGGCTCTCCATTAACTCAGGTGTCATCTCCTTAACTGGTTCGTATGAATTATTTGTCATACGATTAGCTATAGATGCTACACTATTTAGTATGCTGTTTTCTTTAGCAGCAACACCATACAAGAAGTTAAAGCTGTGGTCAGGAGCATTACGCTCTTTAGCAAGCTCTAGTTCTCTAAGCTCATCGCCTGTTATGTATTCTACAACAGGTCTAGGAACTTCTGTAGATATGTCAAAGCTGTCAAACAGCTTATCCATAGGGTTTAGAACTTCATTCTCAGCCATAAGTTTCCTCGTTTATTGGTTTTCTTTTACTATTTCTAACAAAGCTAGTACAGCGTGTGCTATCTCACCCTGCTCGTTTATAGTAATACCTCTCTCAGTTAGTTTCTTACTATATAAGCCAACTTCTTCAAGACCTAATTCTTTAGCCACGTTAGGGTCTAACTCTTTTAAGGCTTTAGTTGCTTTACTAATAGCTTTCTTATCAGTAAGTACTTTTCTTTGCTTAGATACTAACTCATCAAACCTATCTGGTGATACCTTATCCTGTATAAATCTAGTAACATCAATAAAGTCTGTAACACCAATAGCTTCTAAAGCTTCCCTAACAACAGGTATCTGCACATCTTCTCTTATAGCTGAAGCTTCAGGCGGTAGGGATGCAAGATAAGCTTCTCTATCTGCAATAGCTTGTGCCTCTTGCTCCTGTCTTCTTCTCTCTCCAGCTTCTTTAGCTTGTTGGAAACGTGCTAAAGCTTCTGTGCTAGATACATCTACAAACACTCCCTGACCAGCAGCTAATGATTGAGCTTGTTGTAACACTAGCTTTTCTTCAGGTGAAACACCAGCAGCGAAAGATAACTTATCCTGTGTTTCTGTTAAGATACGTGCCTTAACTGTCTCAAGAGGTAAAGTCAATAACTCAGAATAAGAAAAACTTAGAATAGGATTTCTATCACCGTTCTCATTAGTAATAATTAACTGAGCCATGTTAGCATTTGTAGGATGACCCATAACTACTAGGTCAGCATCTTCACCTGCAATTTCTGTCATGTAATCTGGAAAACCTTGTATGTCGTGGATAGCTGTTAGTAAGCTAGACATACGTGCAGGTGCATCAGCTAACCTACGAGTATCGGTGTTTCTCTTAAGTATAGCTGTCTTAGTGCCATTGTAACCTTCAGCTATATAGAAGTCATTGACAGCGTGTTCAATCACACTAGGAAGTGCTTGTTCCTTAGTTTTACCTAGTACTTCTACTTCTGTTTTTAACAAAGCTTCCATGTATAGACGTAAATCAGGCGTGTTCATGACATCTTCAAAAGCTGTTTGGTTAGGTAACACTGCTCTTTTTAAAGTAACAGCCTCTGATATCTCTTCATCTGCTAGAGAAATACCTGCGCTAGAGTATAAAGGCTTTTGTAAAAGCTTTACTGCTTTAGCTAGAGACATATCCATATCTCTAACTAATGTAGATAAATGACCTAATCTAATATTCATGTCACTAGTATCAGAAAATGCTACATTAGTATAACCATCACTATAGTCGTTCATAGTTTCATACATAGTAAGTGCTTGCTGTACTAACTGTAAGTCATCTTCATCTAGTTCTTCACCAGCAGTAGATGTTAAAGCTTGTGTTACTACAGTGTTATTAAGTACTCTTTCTACCTCTACTGGTAGTACCTGACGAGATAGATAAAAATCTTTAATCTTTCTATCAGCATGAGTTTTAACAGTCTCTGCAATAGCAGCAGTTCTTTTATTCTCTACATCTTCTTCAAGACCTTCAGGAATATCACCAACTACATCTAGTACATCGTCATACTCTTTATTAACACGTTCTAATTGTACAGCTAGTTCTTGTTTAGCCTGTGCTTCAAATACAGCTTGTATTTCTGGTTCAGATATAGAATAGCTTTTATCTGTTTCAGGGTCAACGTAAGAAAGGTTTGTTAACAGTGTAGCATCTCTAAACCCAGTAGCTCTAAACTTGCTTAATCTTTGATTAAGAAAAGCAGTTTTATTAGCCTCAATGTTCTGAGCAGCAAACTGTTTGTTATGTTTTTCTAACTCGTCTACTATCTTCTGAGTTTCGTCAGTGTACTGTGATTTGTTTAACGCTCCAGTTTCTTTTAACCACTCATAAAATGGTGTATTAGTACCGTACAACTCTGTTAGTTCTATCTGCTGTCTAAAAGCTTCTTCTGTTACTTCAGCTTCTGTAAGGCCAGAGTTAGCAACCATATCGTCTAGTAAAGCTACACCATTAGCAATACGTTCTTGTTCAGAAACTGCTGTGTTGAATAGACCACGATTAAGAACATTAGTCATATTAGTATCAAGAGTATCAGTTCTGTTTTGTTTCATTACCTCTGGTAATACTTCTTTAGTAGAAAACGATTGAGCCGAAATGCTAAACTCATTTACACCTTGAGCAACAATAGGACTATTTTTACCATACTGTTTTTCTAAAGTTTGCTTAAACTCTTCCCTAAGTTTTTCAATTTCTTGTTGCCATTTTGAAGGATTAGCTAAGTAAGTAGGTGTGTTACCTTTCCACATAGCTGTCAGCATGTCTATTTGACTAGTAACACCAGAAGATATAAAAGCATCTTGTCTTGCAACAGTAGCTTGTTTAACAGCAAGCTCTTTGTTTGCTTGAGATTGTTCAATAGCGTCCCAAGCTTTAATGTTTTTCTTTACAGTGTGTCTCTTGTTTTCAACCAACCATTCAGAACGCCAAGATTTACCATTTATAATACCATTATCGTCAGTAGAAGTAGCCCAAGCTAGTTCTTGTGTAAGAATAAGGTCATTAATTTTATCTTTAGGAATATTAGGATATAAATCCATAAAGGATTGTACAAGAAATGTACCTTCTTGTAAAGAATTAGGAGTAGGATTTTCAGCCAATATATTAAGTTGAGGTGCTAAATCATTATTAATAGTTTCTGATACATCGTAGTCAAATTTTTTAGGTATGTACACCTCGCTAAAAAACTTGTACTCTACCGCTTCCATATCCTTTTTAATAAGATTAATAACAGCAGGGTTAGTACCGCTTTTCTGTAATTCCTCATAATATGAAGCGTAGTTAGCCTGTCTATGTTGAGAAACAGCTTCCTTCCCCATTTTTAAATAATCATCAGAATGTTTTAAATAGTCATCTTGACCTAACAATCTTAAATTATTTACAGCAGTTCTAGCTTGAAAAGCTTGTTTATCTATTACACCATTTACTACTGCTTCTGCTAGTGCATTATTTCTAGCTTGTTCTTCTTTTACTTTAGATTCTATAAAAGGGTTAATAGCATCTACAAAAGATTCTAAAGGAGAAGGAGTATCTAACTCAGAAGGCGGTCTAACATACGTTTCTACTACAGACGCTACAGGTCTTACAGCAGAAACTGAGGTATCTAAATCAGCTACCTGTACTCTTTTTCTAGCCATGTTAAATCCTTATCTAAAAATGTCGGTAATAGAAGACCAAGCACTAGGTGCTGGCATTGCTCCTACAAAGTTTTCTGCTTCAATAAGAGCAGTAGCTTCCCTCTGCACTTCTAATTGTTGGGTAGCTATTTCTTTTGCAGAAGGTTGTTTTGCAGCCATGCCAGATAGTGCTGCTTTTCCAGCGTACATTAAAAAGTTAGGCTGTTGTCCCTGAGGTACAGAGTTTATTCTATCTTCTGTTTCTTTAGTAACGCCAATCTTTTCTAGCTCTATCTGTTTCATTATGCTTTTTTCTTGTGCATTTAACTTAGTAAAGGCTCTAAGCTTTTTAGTCATAGGCTCTTTAATAAAGTTATCAATACTACCACCAGAAAATCCTGTCTCTCCCCCTACAACAGCACGTGTCTCTTGATTTTGTAAAGTTTGAATAGCTAGTTCTGTTTTCTGGTCAGCTATGTATTCAGATTCTTGAATAGCTCTTCTATTTAACTGAGCAATTTTTAGATTCTGAGCATCTGCTGCTCTAATTCTGTTTATAGCATGTCTATAATCTTGTCTATCTGCATCTTGTTTGGCACTAATATAGTCAAGAGCTACGCCCCCTACTTGTGCTGCCATCATCCAACTCATATCTGTATCCTCACAAATTCTAAAAAGGGTTTGTTTCCTACACCCCATGTTTCGTGTCGTTTAATAAATGTGAAGCCAACAAAGCGTAGCCAATCTATAGCTACCTGATAGTCTGCATCAACAGCGTTAGTTAGTAGGGGGTACTTCTTGTTTATCTCTCTTACCCACTTACGTGAACCACGTAGGAAAGGTATCTGTATCTTTGTAACAGGTGGGGCAGTAAGAAGCCATACAACTCCTTCTGCGCCTACACCATACATACCTGCAATCTCGTTAGTCTCTTCTACAAGAAAAGTCCAACACTCGTCTGACTCGTCAAGACCTAGTTGTAATGCTTTTTCAGGGCTACCATGTGAGGCTGTCACCTCTGCTTTGTCTTCTGGTCTTAGGTTATCCTTCAACCAATCAACGTCAGCTTGGACACTCTTCCTCACATGAGCCTTCATTACATTCTCCTTGAACGTAGTACGTAGAAGCCTTCCCACTCTGCACTCTGAAAAGCAGCAGGTAGGTGACTATCACTTTCTATAACAATCTCTGTGTCTGAGTTACCTACTACACCGAACTGGTATGTACCGCTATCAATAGCAGCCTTGTTTAGTATGTTAGCAGCACCACCCACAATACGTCCTGTAAAGGTACGTGTATAGGTAGCACGTCTAGCAGGTGTAGTCTTGACAGTAAAGAAACCTGTATTGTTATACACCACAGACCAGTTACGAATACGCAGGTCTGCTGTAGTTACAGGGTTGTTGTTAATCTTAGGTACAGGCTCAGAGAACTGGTACTTAAATGTAAAAGGTATACCAGCAAACACTACCTGACCAGCAGACAGCTTACCTGCTACAGATGACAGAGGTATGATACCCCCATCCTGTGCTATATAAATAGTATTACTATCAGTATAAGGTACGGTTGTCAAGCCTGATGTTTCTAGTCTTACACGTCTATCTAGATGAACAGAGAACTTACCGTCAGTGTATCCTGTAGCATCATCAACAGACAGGTTGATACGTTCTAGGAACAGGTTAGTGCCACGTTTAATAAGTATGTAGATATCTGCTAGGTTGAATGATACACCTATGACATCACCATCAAATACCCAACGTGACCATGAAGCCTGTAGCTTCTCTCTACCCTGCCAGTAGTACCTGTACACATAGAAAGCTTGTGCATCGTTACTAGATTGTAGTATGAGCATATCCTCGTTAGACGATGCTTGAATATTTGTTACCTCACCGTCAATGTATTCAGGTACGTGTGATGTAATCTCACTAGCATCGTTAGTGTCTGTGTCACTATCTACAAAGTACTCCCACATGCCTGACCATACGCCACGCTTGGAAGCAAAGTATACGTACTTACCAGACTGTGCTGGCTTGGCTCTCAGGGATGCCTCAAACTCTGTTGTGTTAGCAACATTGATAGTCTCAGGGGTAAGTACAGGGTCTCCTGTTACCTTGAACTGTGTGAGGTCTGAGAAGAGCAGTAGGCTCTCGTTAAACGGTACAGCATGTTTAAGTATACTAACCTTGTTAGAGGACACTGCCACATCTATGGGGTCACTGTCTACAATGGTTAGTGCTGACTTACGAAAGAAGTCAAAGTCTACAAACTCACCTGCACGAGAGAAGATAACATTCTCATCAGCTAGTAGTCCTAGTCTATTACGATGGAAGAAAATATCAGCTAGCTTGAAACCTACAAAGGAAGGGAAGGGGTTGGTATCATCGTTACCAATCTTTCTATCTTCGTAGGACTGTGTACTAAATGTAAAGTTAGCACTAGTATCTTTTACCAGTTTATGTGGCATGGTACTAGCATCTAAGTCAATAATGATATTAGGCTCTACTGTTTCTTTCCATACACCGTTGTTGTACTGGACGTAGTAATCATCCTGTGCTTTCTGGTTATCCCCTGCTACCTCAATAACAAAGTCATTAGGTGCTTCAACAGGTAACTTTTTAAAGTCAGGTGTAGTATCTTTGAATAGTAGCAGATGGTCTCCACCATGTGAATCACCTACAGTTACTTGAAAGTTTGTGGTATCTGTGGATTGTATATGTAGCACTGAGCCATAACGAGTAATCGTTAGACCAGTGACAGCAGAACCATCAGTAATGTTATCATAGTATGTGCTGTTTACACCTGTACCACTAAACGTATTTAAGTTCTCTGCAATAAAATCAGTTGATGCACCACGCTCTGCGTTCTGTGTTAATGATGTACTTGACTGTGTGCTAGACTTAGTAGCAAATTCTACAGTGCTTGTGCTTGAACCTTTGGTTAAAGTTAGTCTGTATGTAGAAGAGTAGTCAGCCTGTTTGACATACACCAGTGCTTCTGGGTTACGAGCAGGTGACGTTGTAGTACCTTGTGCTACAGTTATATTCTTGTTTACAATAAAGGTATTGTCTGCGATAGATACAGCAGCAAGTTCTTTACTAGGGTCAGTCAATCCCGATAGGTATGAAGCTGCGCTGTTAGTAATAGTACGTGATGAACCATCCTTATCAAACACACGAATAGTACCTGCTGTGTCAATCACTAGAGAATAAAACTCATTCTCATCTCTACGAATAGTGTGGATAAAAGCTTTGTCTAGGTTTGAGATAACGCCTAAGTCAGCTACGTGCTGTGTACTAGGACGCTTAGACAAACCTGTGACCACACTAGACAGGCCGTTCTCTTGTAGCTCTGCCTGTGTATTAAGGCGTAGAGATGGCGGCTGTTGAGATACCCCATTGATTAGGTTGGGGATAGATTGACTGATGAGTGCCATTAGAAAGTTCTCCTACCCTGCCTATCAATAATACTGAATGTGTCATAGTTATCAAATATGTTATGGTCATCAGAAGCTTTGTCAAACTCTTTCAGTTCAAACATAGCTCGTTCCTCGTCACGTATTTGGAAATCGTGAAGAGTGTTAGACCCTACAATACGGTCTTGGAATATTCTGGTTGCTCTGAGTGTAGTGTATCTCTTACATACCTCAGGCAAGTCATCAAAGTCTAATTGAACTACTACGTCTAGCTTAGTGTTAGCACCAACATTAAACGTGTGGTTCTTCCTGTCATACATCTTCAGACCACGCTGAACTAAGTCGGGGCTGTTTGCCTCTAGTGTAGCGTCTGCACGTAGGATATCTGTACCTAGTACTATCTCACCACTAGCGTTCTGTGCGTATGATTTATTTAATTCTGTGTTAAAGTGCCAGCCCATTGACTGTACTTCTCTGTCTACAGTGTTAAGTATAGTCTCTGCTATTTCGGCTTCAACCAAACCAGAGGAAAGGCTGTTGACAGGTGCTTCACCTATCGCAGAGAGCATAGTATTTACTGCGTCTAGTTGGGTTGTTGTTGCCATGTTATGCTTTCCACTTCACCTTGTTAGCCCAATAAGCTGCACTAGTCTCACCTTTGGCTATGTTCCTACGGTGTCTATCCTTAAACGCTTTGCGTTGTTTAGCTGATTGGTTTGTCTTTGCACCTTTTTCACCAAACCTAATTAGCTTGGGTTTGTCTCGTGAGCCAATCAGAACAGCGTGTGACTTGTTGCCTTTGGGGGAACTCTTCGGTATTCGTAAGCCTTGAAATGTCTCACCTGCATGTTGTATCGTCATGTCTTACTCCAATAAAAAAGGAGAGAGGCTCTAGAAACCTCTCCCCCATATTAATTAGGCTTGTGACAAAGCAACACATGATGCTGGGCGTAGGACGTTATGCCCCATCGCGTACTTAGCAACCATCAATGTACCTTGACGATTAATCTGGTACTCAGATTCCATGCCCAAGTCAAGCAACTTGACAGTAGCTACAGCGTCAGGAGTAAACACAAAGCCCTTAAACTTAGCAGCTTCTGCAACCATATCACGGCTGTCTACAGTAGCAGTAGGTAGGTCATAGTGTGTTGTGCGTCCTGAACCAGCAGTGTTAGCTAGTGGAGCATTGTCTGATGTCTTACCTTCGTCAGCATCGCCAGTAGTGAAGTTCACATACAGGTTAGATACGTTAGCATGGTTAGACATGATGATAGGCATACCAGCAATAGACGCTACAGTTGCGTCAGCTACTGAACCATTGCCACCGAAATCACGGTTCATATAGACAAGCTTGTTGCCATCGGTAACATCCATCAACGCATAGTACTGGTCAGGAGCAAGTACAACAACAGCACCATCAGTAGGTACGTTCTTGACTTCCATCTCTTTACGAGCGTCAAAGATAGCTTTAGCAATCTTAGCAGGGTCAGTAATATCACCTGATGCACTACCGATAGTTACGTTATTAGTAAAGTCTTCTTCACCAAATGCTTTATAGTCTTGAACAAGACCAGCAGCAGCAGTTGCGTTAGTTGACAAGGCAGCTTTAACCAGCATACGAGCTACGTTCTTATCTGCTTCGTTAGCTAGTGCAATACCAGCTTCTTTAGAGTAGATAGAACGAACATCGTAGTGGTTGATAGCTTCGTCAATGTTCGCAATAAACTGAGAACTAATTAGCAAATCGTCAATGGTTACAATGCGTTCACCTGCACGAATGTTACCACCAGTAATCTCATTTCCTGGGGTTAGGTATTCGGCAGTTGCACGTCCTGTCATTGGGAACGATGCTGATTTACCTTTGGAGATAGTGCGAGTACGCACCTTATCCATAATTACTTTCTTTTCCTCAAAGGCGGTCAGGACTTCCCCAGCATATAGCTTAAGGAAGAGGTCACGAACGTCACCTGAGAGGTTATTTTGACCCTGAAAGCTTACGGTGTAAGCAGGGTTAGAAGCAGCTTGTGCCATTTTTATTACCTCATAGATTAAAATTAAAGTTAGTGCCTCAAGTTTACTGAACTTTCTCCAGCAGATTGTCCCTCGCAAGGGGTCAGGGTTAGTCGTACCTAGTAACTTTGAGATAGGGGATAGCCCCTTATAAATACACCACGCAGATGTACTTATAAGGAGAGGGGGACGAACCCCCTACTCCCATGCAACAATTAGAACAGGCTAGAACGAGAAAGCTTATCAGCTACCTGTTGCCTGTAGGCAGGGTCTTTACTATATCTAGGGTCACTCATAGCAGCAGTGAGTTCAGCATTACTTTCAAAACGCCCACCTGAGGATACAGCACCTGTTTGTCCCTGCATTAGGGTAGGCTCTGCCTCAGAACGATAACGTGCATTGAGACCTTGTATAGCAAGTCTAATCATATTAGGGTCTTGCGTTTCCATTGTTGCATTGAAGGCATCAATTTCACTCTCAGGGAGTGCATCGGATGCCCACGAAACCATGTTGTTGTAATCTTCTTGACCACCTACGACATCATACATCTCAGTAGTCACTTGTGATGCAAGAGCGTTTTGCCCTTGTATCCACGTATCCACGACAGAGTTAGGAAAACCAGCTTCCTCTAACGCAGCATAAGCATCGTCAGATAGACCACCAGTTGCGTTGTACTCTTGTTGGAATACGTCAAAGTCTAGTCCTTTATTATCTAGTAGTTCAGCTACATCAGAAGCAGTTTCTTCTCCTGTAGTTTCTACTTCTTCTTCTTGTTCCTCTTGTCCTTGACCTAGCTTACTCTCTAGTTGTGAGTATGCTTTAGCCATATCTTCAGGGGACTTAAACTTCTCAGGTAGCCATTCAGGACGTTCAGGGTCTTGTTGACTACCTTCTACTTTCTCAAGCATGGCGTTTACATGTTCTTGAGATTCAGCTTCAGGTTCTTGATAAGTGTTAATAGCTTCTGCCATTTATTACTCCGCTTCCATTGCTCCTTTAGCTATCTGCGGTGCTGCTGCTTGTGCTGCACCCATAGCTGCCTGTTCCATTTGTTGTTGTTGCATCATTTGTTGCTGCATAGCTTGCTCTTGAGCCTTTTGTTCTTCTGATTTAATTAGACCAGAAGTGTCGATACCTAGAGAGGCTGCTAGTCTATCTATGTAATCGTTCAAGTTCATCTCACTTGCTATAACTTCTGCACCTAAAGGCTGAAGATATTGTAAGAATGTTGCAAGCTTATTCAAGTCTTGTCCACGTCCTAGTGCTTCAATACCTGTGACAACCGTAGGCTTAACGCTATCCTTAGGCATCTTAGGCATCTTACCCTGCTTTACTAATGTATTAAGTAGCAGGTTGATAAGTGGTAGTTGAAACTCCTGAGACAGAATAGAGTACACACCACCTAAGGCTGTCTCTAGTTCCTGTGCCATGTAACGTACTTCTTCAGCAGTTACACGTTCTGCTGCACGTTGTACAGAAGAGTTTAACAAGAAGGCAGAAGCCAACCTGTCGTTAATCATACGCATAGTTTCCAATGCTACCCTAAAGTCACCTGACTTCTGTACCTGTAGGGTTGATACATCGTTAGCGTCACCGTTTACAAACGCACCGTTAGGTGCTTTGGACAAGTCTTTAGATTTAGTAGTACCGTTTGGACGTACCATGAATAGAACTTTAGCTGACGCTGCACTACCTTGCACGATAGCTTGGGTCAAAGCTTCTAGACTACGTAAGTCACCCATGTATTCTTCAATGAAACCACGTCCATAATCTTCACCATCTATTCTAATAAAACGTAATGGAATGAATGGGTTATTGTCTTCTTTGAATGTACCACGTGAATTAGGAACTTCAATACCAGCTACCTCTTGGTAGATAGAGAAGCCTTTATCTTTGGTCTTGAGACAAGTATACAAGTCGTAGTTCTTAACAGGTGTGTCTGTTGGTGGTATCATTGCCTTAACTTCTTCAGGCAACATCAACGGTGACACACTTTCTTTAGTTAGTATTTCTAACATGTTACCCATTGCGTCACGCTTCACACAGAAACGGTCAGGTCTGTAGACCTTCATACCCCCTTCTTTAGGCATATATACTAGCGCATTACCAGTTACGATAAGCAGCTTTAGTGCCTCAAAGACAGGTACACGAATGGATTTACTCTCAATCTCTTGCATTGCTGCACGTTCAATACGTGCTAGTCCCTCTTCTACCTGACCACGATTGTCACCTGCAATAGCTTGCAAGTCAAAGTCATCAATAGTCAGTCGGAAGAATGGACTGTTAGGTGGCAGCAGAGCAAGTAGGAGTTTAGATGCTAGATTATTTACACCCCTTGCCCCAATGCCTTGATACGGTGTAGCATACCTAGTGGTACTGCTATGTCCTTCATCTGGCAAAAGAGTAGGGATAGTTAGCCTTGCTGCTTCACGTCCTCTTTCAAGGAACGTATCTCGTTCAGCCTCTAGCTGGCTGTAGCGTTTAGCTAAAGTTCCTACGTCTTGTTCCATTTACTTATCCCTTCGGAATCTGTAGCCCTGACGCACCCTCGCCACCTACATTAGTACCTGCTGTCTGTGTCACAGGAGTACGCAGCTTGCGCTTACCTCTACGTTTCTGTAGACCCTCAC
>Ga0181421_1000167_pt1 | contig 18069 bp, 22 predicted proteins | sample 44SPOviralmetaG_FD_130146 | JGI IMG/M metagenome (GOLD analysis project Ga0181421, IMG submission 130146) | Marine viral communities from the oligotrophic San Pedro Time Series (SPOT) site, San Pedro Channel, CA, USA - 44 SPOT_SRF_2013-06-19 | ecosystem: Environmental > Aquatic > Marine > Strait...
ATATACTTCTAAAGTTTTCGCCGTTTTTTCAGTTGATACTGCCCGGTCAGGCTGTAATTTTGAATCATATTGCCACTGGTAATTTTTCAGGTGATCCCATACCCCACTAATAGCATTTCTAAATCCATTGTATTGTTCGATATTTGTTGCTAGGTCTGCGGTCTGGTCGGTTACTGGAACAACAAGAATAGATTTTGCCATAGAATTGCTAAGATTTAAATGAACTGTTGCGTTAAGGTCAGTTGCTAGAACTGAATGTCTATAATTCTGTGCGCATATACAATTATAAGCAACTTTTCCATTTTCTTTTAATGCTGACATTAACTGATTATTATATGCGGGTGTAGTTAGGATTTCTTCCATAATCATTTCTACATTTGAAACCGTATAAAAAGGCGTTTTCGTTTGGTCGGCAAAACTAGTAGATTGAATATAAGCTCCGCTATCAATATCTCCGTCGGCATTTACTAGAGATGCTACAGTTAATTTAATAAATGCTCCGTCAAGTTCAATTTTTTCAATCGTGGTTTTCGGGGTTATACCATCTATAGTAATACGCTCACCTACGCAAAAAGGCACTCTATCGGGATCTACTAATTGATTATTAGCATACGATAAATAAAGCTGAGTTGTAGGACTAGAAGCCGTAGGGTATCCGCTCCACGCCGCACCGCCTCCAACGTGAGATAATTTCGGGCAGTGGTCGGGGTTCGTAGCATTTCTAAATAGTTTAAAAACACGTTCAACAGGCGAAAGGATAAATTCCCATCTCATACCACCCATAAGGCGATTAGGCACTATAGTTTTAGAACTCATAATCCCGGTTTTTAGTTTTAAGCATATTCTAACTTTGTTATAAGTTGCTGTCCCCTCTGCATCTTTTCTAAAATAAGGGTTGAATTGTGTATTTTGAAATCTAGAATTATTGCCTCCTACCCAAGAACGCTGGTCTGGATTATAAGCAACTACTCCCTCGGTGAGTCCATCTTTATTAATGCGTGTTTCTGTTTCACTATATAGGGTCTGAACGTTAGCCCAAGTATAATAATTAGGATATTCTTCTAGAAGAACTCCCGCGCGATTAAAACAACGAACATCTTCTAGAAGAACCGAAGCACCAATAAGAGGGTCTAATTGTACTAGATATTTATATTCTGGCGTATTAGTATCTATGAGTAAATCGAACTTTAAATAACTCTGTTGTGGGTCAAAGTAGTTTAAACTCTCATCAATTTCAACGACAATCTTCTGTCCGGCTTGGTATTCTAAACCATTCTGTGAAACGAAAGATATTGAATTCTGTCCTACTTTGATTTTTGGTTTTGACGTAAAAATATTTGACATTTTATTTATTTATTATAAATATTTTTTATCGTAAAGAATTTATTTTATTATAAATTTTAAAAGATGTTTTGCCATAGATTTTCAAAAAATCTATTTTAAAAAGAACCACTTTGGGATATCATTTGTGCTACTGGATGACTTACATTACTTACAATTCCTAAGGTAGATAGTGACGGATGAATTGCGGAGCTTTGCGGTGTTGGAGCTTGTTGATTTGCTTTTTGTTGTGCTAATTGCTGGGCTTTTGCTTGTTTTTCTTTCGCTTCTTTCTTTTCACCGAAGAAATCAAAAATACCACCTGCTAGGTCTAATATTCCCCCTAGAATTTCACCACCCGGAACAACTGAAGCAACATCACCGGCTAACCCTATTACGTTACTTATTCTTTCCTCTGTATTATCTCCTAAGGCATTCCATCCTTCACCTTTTGCTAGTCCTTCAATATCTGATGTTCCCACTTCTAAACCACTAGCTATAGATAAACCCGCACCTGCCTTTCCTAGAATATCACTTGCTGTACTACTTGCGGTTTTTTCTATATCTTCTCCTGCTCCTTTCACTAATGATTCGGCGCCGTCACCGGTTAAATTACTTATCGATTTTTGAACTGGTGCTTTTGTTAATACTTGCTTAGCTCCGGCAACTGCTTGACGTCCCATAGTTGCTACTTTATCGCCTAGAGATGTTGATTCTTCTAATGCTCCACTCGTTGCCTCGGCTAATGAACCTCCGGCTTCTGGGTCTGCGTCCATCATTGCGTTTTGTAATCCTCCGGGACGATTTAAACTGCTGGCAACTCTTGAAACTTCCACGGGATCATTTAATCCATTTTTTGCTAAATTTGCTATATTCTTCCCTAAATTATATGTTGCTTTTCCTCCTAGGACGGCTGCAACGTCATCCTCACTAACTGGAATTCCTCCTATAAGTTCTTTTTTTCCTCCTTCCGTAGATATAGATTGTTTTATAGATGTAATTTGGTCTGTAAAGTCTTTTTGGTCTTTATCATAAATCCCCCTTTTTCTAATATTATTTGCTTCAATATTTACATTTTCCGAAGCTAATGAATTAGATAGTTCATTTTGAGTTGAAACTAAATTAGAATAATACGATGACATATTTATTTTTATAAAAGATTTTTAATTTAAAAGATTTTTTTTTATTATTTAATAGATTTTCAAAAAATCTATGGCAAAACATTTTATTTAACTTGTTTTTACTTGTTTTTCAAAAGTAGCATATACGGTTACGGGATTATCTCGCATCTTAATATTCATATAATTATAACGTTTTCGTTCTGTTGCTTCATAATAATATTTATAAAAATCATCTTGTCCATTTTCGAAGTTATCGCAAAATTCCTCGCTCATTTCTGCCAACATTTTTTTATTTGGTATAGGGTAACCTATCAATACGTCAGTTAAATTAGAACGGCTAATTTTTGGTAGAGATTTAAAATGTTGTAGTGACAAAATAATATCTGAATTAAAATGTCGGCTTTTGGTGATAAATGATGTTAATAATGAATTTTTTTTCATTGAAGAATCACCTATGCAATCATCGAACACGCACGCTATATGTGGCATCTCTGATTTTGAATATTGTTTTTGACTATCTATAATTCCTTGTAGTTTATCATCTGTATATACTGTATCGCATTCATAACGTTTTCGTAGAAATCTTGAGGTAGAACATTGCTCGATTGTAGGACTAAATATATACACTTTTTTATACATATCTTGTCCTAGTGCGTCTGGGTGAAGAAGAAGCCACGAAATAATGGTGCTTTTTCCTGTTTGACGTGGTGCGAATAATCCTAATACGTATGGGGATTGTGGAAGGAATGGATGAACTTGTTTATATTTCTTTTCATTCTCATCGGGTTTAACTGGTGTTATTTTTAAACCTTGTATTTTTTCATTAATATTTTCCATTTATTATATTATATGAATATATATTTATTTAATATTTTTTTATTAATAGAACATTTTATTCTATTAATATTTATTTTTAAAAATTATTATTGGGATAAAAAAAGACATATGTTTTATAGAAAGTTTTTTCCTATAAAAATTGTAGGTAAAGCAATTGAATAGTTACCAATAACCGGCATATAAATTTTCTTCTGGGTCTTGAACTCTATTAATAATATTATTTATGGGGTTGGGTAGGTCTTTTGGCTTTTGTTTTGCCATAGATTTTTCAAAATCTATTTTGGGGGTCTTGGTTTCCTTCTTTTTCTTTTTATTTGCTTTATATTTTTCAATGCTTTTAATTGCTATATTCTCCATAAAGTCTTCTAATTCTTCTGGGTCGAATGATACTTTTTTTTTGGGGGTCTTGCTTTTGGTGGTCTTGGTGGTCTTGGGTGGTGGTAGTTGCTCTTCTTCTTCTTCTTCTTCTTCTTCTTCTGGTGGTTCTTGCTCTTTCTGTTTTCTCTCCTCTGCTAATTGCTTTTTACGTTCTCGCATTCTTCGTAATTGTTCTAGTTGTTTTTTCCTTTTTTGGGTAGTTGTTGGTTTTTGGGGTTTTTCCTTGTCTATACCCTTTATAATTTTATTATCAGTTTCAATATTTTCTAATTCTTCTTTTTGGTCTTCGCTTTCGCTGTCGCTTTCGTCTTCCTTTTTTATTGGAATTACTACTAATTTTTTAGGTTCTTCTTCTTGTATTTCTTCCTGTTTTTCTTCTTTTTTATTTTCAAACATATCATTAGAATTAATATCTTGATTTTGTTCTGGCTCTGGTTCAAAATCTTCTTTCTCTTCGTCTTCTTCTTCTGATGTTATCAATTGTTGAGTTGTTTCTATAATTTCTGGCATTAGGTCATCCGAATTATCTAAATCGTCCATTTTATATATATAGTATATATTTTTTTTTATTTATAGATTTTAAAAATATATTTTGCCATAGATTTTTTTAAAATCTATTATGATGGTGAAATTATATGAAAACTTGCCGATGTGGAAGGCGATAAATCCAAAGCATATCTTTCATCTTTTGTAACAATTGAAACATTAATAGAATTAATATAAATATCTTCTGAATTATTAAGATCTAAATACATTCGTTCGGGTGGTGTGTATGTTCTTACACCTAATGCACTAGCACTATCTACACTTGACAAGTCCGTAAGAATTGGGGATATAATTTTACTTACCGATGCGGTTGAACCATTCATTGTATAAGTTGAACCCAAATCAATTCTAATATATAATACATCATTATTATTTAATGATATTCTTTCATTGCCTAATATTTGAACTATCTGAAGATCCTCACCATCTACGGTGGATGTTGTTTCTCCTCCTTTTTTAAATCTCGGTAATAATCCTAAAGCTCCATCAATCGTTCCTATTACATGGTAGAATAAATGTTTTGTATTGTAAGGAATTATAACTGTTCCCGCTGGTTCGAAAGTATATGCTTTCTCGGAATCAAAAGGAAGATATACATATTTAAAACCTCCAGTACCTGAAAATAAACTTTCATCGAATTTATAACTCCAAAAATATTTTTCATCTTCCATTTCTTCAATTGAAATTGCTTGAAGGTCAAACACATCTGATGCCTCTTCATCTGATTGTCCGCTACTCCAACTAATATAATTAGTGTAATTTGTACCTAAGAATTTAAATGATAAATCGAACAATGTAGGAATTCCTGTTGAACCACCATCAAAACCATTACTCCATAAATAGTTACATATCCAACCAATATTACAATCTGAAATATCAGTAATTCCTCCGGTGTTAATTTCTAGCGGGTATATTGGTTTATTTGTTGCTGATAATAAAGTAGGGCTATCTGATAATTTTACTTTATGTGTTCCTTTAATAGCAATTTTAGGCACTAATTGATATGTATTATTTCCTATAGGTTTTAATTCTTGGGTAATAGTTTTTTTAACTTCTCCACTTGAATATAATACAATTCCTATATTGTTATTATCTACAATAAAAGTAACCTTAGTATCTGCACTCATTTCAACTGGTGTTCCATAATTATATTCTTTCATTGTATATTGGGTATCTGTTCCCGTCATTGGGTTGCCTACTAATTCCGCGTGTAATTGATATACTTTCAATTCTCCACCTTCACTACTTACCGCATAATCAAAATAATCTACACCTTCCGGGCAATCTAGAATATCACCGCCATCATATGCGTGAAAAGGCATTTGCTGGTATCTTTCGCCATCTGTTACACGAGTTAAACCTACTATAATATTATCTTCTGAAAATTCGAATGGAATTTGTCCCATCGCATTATTCATAAATCGGTCGAATTCTCCTACATTCCAATCGGCACTCCCGCCGGTTATTTCCTGAGTTGATGAATCATAACCAATATTTTTATTATCGGGGTATTTTCCTACAAAGGCGGTATCGGGTGGAAATTCATCCTCTACTGTATTAGTGTATATTTCCCAATCAAAGCTAATATTTTGAAAACTATTATTTTCATCAAAATTCGGTGTTACTTTCCATTTTCCGGTTCTATAAAAATCACCGCCATATATCGCATTTGGATTATTAAGATTATATTCTAAATTTTCGCATAATTGAGTTAATGAATATTCACCATCGGGAATAACTACAATCTGGGGATAATTTACATAATTATTCATTTCTCTGCTTGTTAATGTTGCGGTGCTATCTGCTAGTAGTGGCGATTTACTACCTGTAGTATCTGGCATATCTTTCATTTTAAATATTTTAGTTGAAGGCATCGTCACGCCGTGATAAATAAAAAAGGTTTTAGGTTCAGTAAAACGGAAAAAAGCATTTCTATTTATGGTTACATGATTTAGGGCAATTTTTGAACCCTTAGCAATTTTCATAGTTTGACTGAAATACGACTGGTAGTCATAACTTCGAGAGTTTGCCTGACTACTATTTTGACTTGTAAGAATTAACGACATTTTTATTATAAGTAATATATTTTTATGAATTGATTTTATTTTATAATTTAATTTAAATTATATTTAAAATCTATGATAATTTATATAATAAACAATGGATAAATACGGAAAATTAAAAGACTTAATAAAAAAAGAAAAACCGAATATTAGAGATATTACCTTAGATTCATATTTAAAATATTTAATTAATTTACATAAGGATATATTTAATAGTAAAGAATTTACTTCATTTAATTGGTTAAATAATTATGACAAGGTAATGGATAGTATAAAAGAAAAATCATATTTAACACAACGTAATATATTAAATGCTGTTATTGTTGCCTTAAATTCTGGTAAAGGAAAAACTGAAGTTATTGATAAATATTCTAATTTACGGGATAATTTCAATAAACAATATTTAGAAAATGTAGCTAATGGGAAAAATAAAAAACAAGATGATAATATGATCTCTAGAAAAGAATTAGATGAATATATAAATACATATGAAAAAATTATAAAAGTTAAAAAATGTCGTAGTAATAAAAATATGACACCAAAAGAATTAAAAGAATTTCAGATGTTTGTCATTTTAAAGTTTTATCAAAAATACCCGTTACGTGCTGATTTAGCAACATTTAAATTTATTAATAGTGAAGATGAAAAAGAAGATGGCGAAAATTATTATTTATGGAATAAAGGCATTATATTAATGAATACTTATAAAACTAGTAAAAAATATGGTAATTATACAATCAATTTAGATAAAGATATTAATGCATTATTTAAATGTTTAATAAAAAAGAAAACTAATAAAAACAATAATTATTTAATTACAAAAATGAACGGCGAACCAATGAGTAAAAAAGAATTTAGTAATTTAGTTATTCAATTCTTTAAAACTAATTTTAATAAACGTATTGGTGTTACACTTTTAAGAAAGATTTATTTACAAAAATATAGCGATGTTAAAACTGAAATGGCAAAAGACGCGGAAATGATGGGGCATTCAGTAGCCACTCAGCAAAATATTTATATTAAATAATTTATTTTTTTAATGGTGTTCTTTTATTGAACTTTTGAACGTTTGTAGCGTCTTCCATTATTTTTAAACCTTTTCTTATTTCTGTTAATTGTAATTCAGTGCATTCTCTTTTATATTTTTTATGATGTTTTAATATTTCATTAGCACCTTCAATAAATTTCTTTCTATAATCCGCATATTTTAATTTTTCTTTTCCGTATCCTTTGGCAATTTCTGAATATTTTTCATTACCTAATAAAATATCTCTTAAATCATTTAATAATCTTTTTATTTCAGAAGAACATAATATAGCCGTTCCTGCCTGAATTCTTTTTATTTCATCTTTTATTTTCTTTCTTAATTCGTCATCAGTGGCAAACTCATCACTAACTCCTACAAAATCAGCCTGTTCTTCTAATTGGTTTCTATTCATTGTTTTTAAACTGTTTAATATTCCGAATTGGTCTTCTTCTCTTTTAAGTTTTTCAATAAATTTTTTAGTTTCTGGTCTTCGTTCTGGTTTCTTTGGTTCTACCTTCTTTGGTTCTGGTTTCTTTTCTAATTCTTGTACCTGTTTTTTTCTCTTATCTAATTTATCTTTTTGTTCCTTTTCTCTCATTTTCATTATTCTTTCTACAAAATCCATTAATGTTTTTCTCTCTTCGCTTTCTTTAATAATTTTTGCCTTTATCATATTTTTTACAACTTTTTTAATTTTTGTTTTACTTACTGATTTAGCATCTTGAACTAATTTATCTAAATCTGTTGTATCTATTAATTCTTTAAAACTTTTAATCCCTGCTTTCTTTGGGGCTTTCTTTGGTGCTGGTGCTTTCTTTGGTGCTGGTGCTTTCTTTGGGGCTGATATTTTCTTTTTAGATATTTTTATTTTTGGAATTGATGGCTCACGGGGTGGCAATAGTGGAACTGATGGACGAATTTCATCCTCTTTATCACGTGCTGGCAGTTTTGGGGCTGGTGGTTTTTTTGGCATTGGTGCTTTCTTTGGCATTGGTGCTTTCTTTGGCATTGGTGCTTTCTTTGGCATTGGTGCTTTCTTTGGCATTGGTGCTTTCTTTTTCTGTATTTGTTTTTGTTCTTCAATAATTTTCTTTTTCTGTTCTCTTTCCATCTTCTTTTTCTTCTGTTCTCTTTCCGTTTTCCTTTCTTCTGCTTTCTGTTTTTGTAGTGCTGTTTTTTCTGGTTTCTTTAATATATTTTCGGCACGTTTTAAACTTACTTCTTGCATTCGTGGTCTTTTGGTTGGTATAATCTTTTGCTCTTCATGATTAATTTTAAAACCATTAGATTGTATTAGTTTAATCAATTCATCACGTTTAATTCTTGGTGGAATAGTTATTGATTGTAATTTATTATGTGCTTTTACTAATTTTCTTAGCTCTGGCAATGTCAATTGTCCTTTTAACGCACCTCTTAGATATGGCATTTTTATTATATTAAAATAAATTTATTTGATGTTTTTTTATTTTAATACGTTATAATAATGAAAAAGAACGAAAAGAAGATGAACCCATATATGACAAGTGCCGAAATGAAACCCTGCGAATTCTGTAAAATGACACGTAAGGGGCATAATAATATTACAAGTATAATTGATGATAAAAATTTAAAAGTAGTTCAAAATAAAAATAATATTAGTACTAAAAAAATATTTGGTGGTGATCCTAAAAATAATAAAAAAACTAAAAAAAATAAAAAATCTAAATATTAATTAATAATGGATAATATACTTAATCCGAAGATTTACGAACAAGCAAAACGAGATGCTGATAATAGATATAAAAAACATTCTGCTTATAAATCAATGTATATAAGCAAACGTTATAAAGAATTAGGCGGTAAATATAAAACCGCTAAAGCAAAAGGCTCTACTACTAGATGGAATGAAGAAGAATGGATTCAAGTTATACCTTATTTACAATCTGGTAAAAAAATAGCTTGTGGAAGTGCTAATAAAAAAACTAAAGTGTGTCGTCCTTTCAAAAGAATTAATTCTTCGACACCTGTTACATTACCCGAATTAATGAAAATGCATTCAAAAGAAGATTTACTTAAATTAGCTCGTAAAAAGAATAGAAATATGTCTGGTCGTGTATTTTGGAAAACATTAAAATTTACACCTCCTAAGTAAAATTAATTATATATTTGCCTTTTGTAAATTTAATAGGGTATTTATCTGGGTCTGGATTATAGGCTAATTGTTTTTCCCAATATTTTTTTCGATTATACTCTTTCAATCTTTAATAATATTTTAGATAATATTCATTAATATAAAGTTTTACCATATTTTTTATTAGTGTATATTATATATTATAAATTATATATGAAAAATATATATTTATTATTTATAAAATTTTTTATTTTAAATTTTATTAAAAAATATACACTAATACACTTAAATGATTATGATTGTAGTAATTATCATTATGTAAAATATATTAATGATTGATGATATTGATAAATTAATTTTATTATTTAGTTTTTTTTATTTATTTATTTGGTATAAATTATTTGTTATCTTTTGGTAATTATTCTAACCAAATAATATCTCTTTCTAAGTTCATTTTATAACAATAATAGAAACAATCAAAATTACAGGCATTTTTCCAATTATCAGGCGTTTTGCCTTCTATTTGTTTATTAAAATGTATTCTTTTTTTTGGTATAATAATTTGTAAAGGTGTTTTAGTATCTTTAAAGTATTCTCTACAATATTGAGTGCATATTTTACTACAAGGTAATATTAATATAAATGGCTTATCTAATTCTTTTAATCTGTTTAATATTTCTTTACTTTTGCTAAATGGTGGATTACTAACAATTATATCACCTTTATTATTTTCAAAAAAATCATCGTAATCGTGAATTACATTAAAACCAAGTTTTTTTAAGTATTCCCCACTTTTTCCATCTCCCATGAATGCTTCCCATATTACTTTATCCTTTGGTATTAAATGAGATATATTTTCCCACGCATATTTAGGCGTCATATAGTCATCGTGTTTTAAAAATGTTTTTGTATGAAATCCTGCCATTATAATTATAATATACATTTTTAAAATGAATTTAAAATATATTATATTTACTTAATATATAATGAATTTATCACCTATTCAAAAATTACACGCTTTTGCTGAAACTATTATTATGGTTAATTATACCGAACACCCATTATATGAAACTTTTATGAGTGAATGGGAATTTAAAATAGAAAAAGAAAATAAAATTGTTAAAGAATTATATTTATTTGATAATAATCATAATATTATTATTACTCATAAATTTGATGAAGATTTACAAAAGAAATATTTTAATTTTTTTGAAAAGATTAAACTCTTATAAGTTTTGCCATAGATTTTTCTAAAATCTAATAAGTTTTGCCATAGATTTTTCTAAAATCTATTTAATAATCATCTTCTGTTTCTAAGCTGTCATATGGTTCGCTTGGTTCATCTTCTATATCACTTTCTGAAGTTTCATCTAAAGCATAAACATAAGAGAGATATTCATCTATTACTTTAGCCAATGAATAATAAAAATTTGTTAATTCTGGTTCATCTTTTATTAATTCTAATATTCTTTGACTTCTAGGGTCTTCAAGTGTATTTATTTCATTCATTTTATAATATACATATATATTATATTTTAAAATTTATAATGTCCGATAATTACGCTATGAATTATTATTATAAACACCAAAAGAAGATTAAACAATATCAATTAAATTTATATTATAAATATAAAGATAGAATAAATGAAAAAAGAAGATTAAATTATGCTAAAAAAAACCCTTATTGCAATCCATATAATATTAATTTTAATAATAATAATACAATAATTTTTAATAAGGGGATTTATGAAATTAATTTTGATTAATCAATATTTAATCTTGATTTTGCTACATTAAATATTTCTTCATCTTTTTCAATTCCAATAAAATTTCTATTCATATTTTTACAAGCTACACCTGTAGAACCTGAACCCATCGTAGGGTCTAAAATTGTATCTCCTTCTTTACTATAATATTTTAAAATCCATTCTATTAATGCTACTGGTTTTTCTGTTGAATGTTTTCCCCTTGTTGATTTAATTTCTAGCATACTATTAGGGAGTGGTGGATCATATCTAACTTCTTTTCTTTCTTTTTTATTCATACCTTTACTTTCCTCATAATTGTTTTTCATATCGCAAGTTTGACCGTATGGATCTGCTTTTACAATTGATACTGGAAGGGGTGGGTCATATCTCGGTTTTCCCTTTCTATTTTTAAAATCTACTTTTTTTTCTAAATATTGTTTAGTGTATATCTGTTCTTCTTTATTATTGTTTTCTACTTCTTTCACAACTGATGCTCTTTCTTTTGATGTATAATGTTTTTTATCTTGTTTTTTTACATTATCTTCTTTAATAAATTTATGTTTATGAGTTGATAAATCATAAAATGGTAATTTTTCATAAAATACATATATCATTTCGTGTTTTCTCATTGGCATCTTTTTAGCACTTAAAAAACCTGCTGGTGCTGATTTACACCAAACAATATCATATCTAAAATGACATTTTTTTGGTGCTGATGTAATTATTTCTATACCGAATTTTGTTGTTGTGGTAAAAAATATAGGTGTATTTAATTTTTTAATTCTCATTATTTCTTTCCAAAATAAATTTAAATCTATTTTACAATCCCATTTACAGCTCGTTTGCCCGTATGGTAAATCGCAAAATACTAAATCAATTGATTCATCTTTAATATTTTTCATTTCTTCCAAACAATCATTATTGAAAATATTCATTATATATATTAATGTAATATTTTTTTTTTTGATTAGGGTTTAAATGATTTTAAATTAAAACGTCTTTTATAATCTGCTATTGATGCTTTTAATGTTGGCTTATTCCAGAGTATCCACCTTGACAATGCCCCTGCGCTTTTATAATCATTCCAATTTTCACGTCTTTGATGTCTATTTAAATATCGTTCTTTTCTTTCTTTATCTTTATTTATTGTAAAATCAGAAAAATTTTTAGCGCCGAATTGGGTTGTTTTAATTTTTTTCATTAATCCATCTACTCTATGGTAAAATATAGCTGTATATTTCTTTGTTTTAGTATTTGATGGCTTGATATCAACAAAGATTGGCATCTTTATCTATATTTTTATTTTTTTCTCTTTCCATTTTCTTTTTTAACTTGTATTTCTTATTTGCTTCTGCTATTTTTTTTCTATATTCTGGGTTTTCCTTATATCGTTTTTTATAATATTCTTTTCTTTGTTGCGCATAATGCTTATTAACAACTCTTATTAAATAATCCATATTTATTTCTTTAATATGGTCTATAAAATTCCATTGTTCGCATTCATCTAAATCTAGATATTTTTGTAATATTGACATTATAACTAGATATAATATAATATTTTTAAATAGGTTTATCTATATTTTTATTTTTTTCTTTTTCCATTTTCTTTTTTAATCTGTATTTTTTTTGTCTTTCATTTTGCCGTTTTCTAAAATCCGGATCATCTGTATATTTATCTTTCCAATATTGTTTTTTTTCGTTTTTTGTAAGTGTTCTTTTTAATTCTCTATATTCATCAATATTATAATCAATGAATAAAATTTTTTCTTCTGGTGATAATTCCTCGTATGCATCTAATATTAAATCTAAATCTTCACTCATTTATATTATTACAATCTTTTTTTTCTGCTCTTTTTTTTAAATAACATTTTTTATTTTGTTCTAATTTACTTTGTTTATAAATTTCATCTTCATTATATCTTTTCTTTTGGTAATTTCTACGTGACACCGCATAATGTTTATTTACTAGTCTAATTAAAAGTTTTATATTATCATTACTTATTTCTTCCATAAATTGGATTTTTTGATTTTCGTTTAATTCATTAAAATTTTGAATTAATGACATTTATATATATATATATATTATAGATTTTTTTTTTAAATAAAGATTTTTTTAAAAGATTATTCATGTTGTTTATAAAATTCTATTTCATTCTTTAGTTTCAAGCCTCTAAAAAATTGTTTGCCTTGAGTCTTTATTTTTTTAATGCCTTCATAATTCGCAACTTCTTTATATAATTCATTTCTTTTTTTCCTTATGTCATCATCATTATATACTGAGCTTTCACGAAATGCCGACCATATATATTTTTGTTCTATTTGGTCTTTTTTCCCGTTTGTTATTTCAATTCCTACCTCATCAAAAAATCTTGCTATATAATCGTTTTCGTGTAAAAACTGCTTTGTATATTCATTTACGCATTCAGGTGTTGGAATTTCTGAATTTGTATCATCTTTAATATATTTATTATAATATTCTATTAATATTAACATAAATTGCATTCTATATCTTGGGTCTGTTTTAAATTTTTCTTTGATTGTTGAATTTCTTTTTTGTTCCCATTTATTTTCTGGGTTTGGATTTTCTACGAATTGAACTGGATGCTCTATTAACTTAAAACGTCTTTTTATTCCTCTGTCAATTTGCGATAAATTAGGGCAACCATTAACTTCAAAAAGCATTGTAAATTGCGGAATAAATGATATAGGCGAATTATATAAACCCCTTGTTTCTATTGTATCATTTCCACTCAATAATTTTAGTTTTCCTGCTTGGAATTCTTCCCCTCTTTCGCATTCTGAACTAATTAAAACTCTTAAACCTTTTTTATTTGCTAATTCCGGTTCTGCGCTTGAAGAACTCTTTTTTTGTGTTGTGAAAAAAGTTTTATCTATAACCCCGAAATATTCGCCAAAAGTCATTTTAATTAATGATGATAATAAGCCCTTGCCATTTCCTCCGCAACCTGTTAAAACGTAGAAACTTTCATATTTGTTATAACCGCATAAACAAGATGCTAATATTTTTAGAATATAATCTCTTAATTCTGTTGGGTTAGTGTCATTTTCCATAATATAAATTTTATCTAATGTTTCTAATATTTCTTCTTTGATTGTTTCATTTATTTCATCTGTGAAATAATAACCTGATGACATACTTATATAATCTGTTACTTCTGGAATTATAAATTTACTGGTTTTTAAATCATATGCTCCATTTTCAAAACCTATTAAATAAGTATTTTCTTCATCTAATTTTTCTAATATTTTTTTATTATAAACATTATGTGAAATTTCAGTTAAATAATTGTTTTTCGCACTTGCTGTTTGTAATTTATATATTTGGGATTTTATTCCTTTTAAAAATTTTTCTTGTCCTTTTCTTTCTTCTTCATCTTCTATCTCTTTTAATTTGTCTTTTCTATAGAAATAATAATCGTCAAAAATTGGTACTAATTCCTGACTTAAATAATTCATTACGTGGGGTTTTTCTTTTTCTATCCATTTATTATAATCATTAGGTTCATAAAAGATTTTGTTTTTATGATCTACGCAAACTAATGAAGGTTTAAAGTTTTTAAATAAAACTGAGAGTAAATATTCACTTGGGTTTTTCATGTATTTCTCTACATATTTAATATATTTCTGCGTTTTTATATAGTTATATTGCTTTTCATCTGTTTCTCTGGCATAATATTTTAATGTTGCTTCATTAAAATTATATTCATTTGCTTTATTCCATTTTGGTGTTATCCATTGTTTAAAAGTATTTTTATCATAATGGTTACTTCTTGAAGCCCATTCTTCCGCTACTCCTAAACCATACCCTAATCTTTTTATAATACATAATACTTCCCAAAATTTACGCTCACTATCTGGTTTAACAATGTTTAATAATTGGCGATGAAATTCAGTAAGCTTTTTTTCTTCACTATTTGTTTGTTTTGGTGGTGTTCCTTCATTTAATAATTCAACAACGTTTTTTACTGGTTCTATTTTTTTTAATTTTGTTTGTTGAAGTTCTATAAATTTATCTGGTATTTCTTGAATAATTCCTCCCCCTTGTATTTCTTCTATAAAACTATCTAAATCCTGATCTTCATATAATGAATAACCTCCTTTAATTCCTGATACTTCATATTTTGTAGGGGGTGCATAAGCTAACGCTTTATCATTTCTAATATCCATTGTTTTTAACCCGAATATATCTTCTCTAAAATTTGAAGTTGTTAATATTTTTTCATTATATTTAAAATATAAATGAAACCCTTTATTTGTTTCTACGCAAGTTGTTTCATTTAGATTTTCTAAATTTAAATATTGTAATACTATTTTTATTTTATGAACGTCTTTTGTATCAATGTCTATTACTGTTATATTATTTTCTTTGCCTGTTTTAATTCCTATACCTGTATTATAATAATTCTGAAACATTGTATTTTCTTTTATATATTTTTCATTATTATATTCTTTCCAACCCTTAGGAAATCTAACATCTTTATCTAGTTTTCCATCTTTTAGAGTGCCTACAAAGTGTAAAGGGATAATTTCTATTTTATTTTCGATAAAAGCAGTTTTGTATTTTGTAATTTCGTTCATTCTATATATATATATTAATATATTTTTTTTAAGTCAATTTTTAATTTAATTAAAAAAGGGTTTTAAAAAGGGATTTATTTAAAAAAAAGGGTTTCTATGCGACCCTCTTTTTTTTCTTCCGTTGGTAGTTAGAAAACATTATATTTTAATATTATATATTACTATATACTCTATATATATAAACTGATAATAAAAGGGTCATAATTTCTAAATAAAGTCTATGAGAATATGAATATACATATATTGTAATAAAAATAAAAAACAAAAAATAGAAACCCTGTTTTTCAACCAAACTGAATTATAGCAACCCTTTTTTTTTAATTTCAACCCTTTTTTCTAAAATTAAACTGGTATCAGTTTTAAAAAAAAAGGGTTGTATTAAAACCCCTTTTTTTTTTAAAAAAAACCCCTTTTTATTTCCATTTAAAAAAATATCTTAGTAATATATATATAGAGATGAATAACCATTTAATATTCCAACAAGAATTATTAAAACATTCTGAAAGTATTGATTTTAAAGATGCTAAAAAAGAATGGGATTATATCGGCTGTTATAAAGTAAAAGAAAAAAATCCTGATGAATGTATATGTACGAAAAAGATATTCAATATCTTTTTAATAGAACACGAGAAAACAAAAGAAATATTGAAAATCGGTTCTGAATGTTATAAGCATATAGATAAAGCAACGGCTGAAAAAGCCAAAAGACAATTAATGACTAAATTAGATATGAAGAAGAACCCTGATAAATATTGTTTTAAATGTAATACTAAAAAACGTAAGCAACATAAAACCGAAATATATTTGTGTAGATGTGATAAATTAGAATATGAACTTGAAGAATTAGAAGAATACGGCAGAAATAATAATTTTAGATTTGGGAAATATAAAGGAACTCCTTTTATGAAACAATCGAAAAATTATTCATATATTAACTGGCTTTCTAATTTACATAATCCAAACTATAACGTCTCTCGTTTTTTAGATTATATTAATAAAATTAATAGTCTCCTGACTGAAAAAAAAAATATAAAGGGTATACCCTTATGAATTTCCTCGGTTCCTCGATTTTCCGCCTTCCGCCCTTACCCCGTCTCTTAAATTCAGCGTTTTCACTGAATTTAAGAACCCCCAAACGATATATACGCCTATTGGATATAACCCACCCCAAAAAAAACCCCTTTTTTGGATATAACTCAAAAAAAAAACCCCTTTTGGAGAAAGTATTCGGCATTTTTCTCCATTGACGAAAATTATCAGCAAAAATCGTGATAATTTAGCCCTTAAATTCGCTTAAACACTGGATAATTTTAAAATTATCATCACTAGGGCGGAATTTAAGCCCTTTTTTCGTGTTTTTTTCGTCAAAAGAGAAGAAAAACGATTATTTTCTCTTAAATTCGGTATTTTTTATGAATTTAGAGACGAAATATATTAAAAATCTTCGTCAAAAGAAATTGATATATAATCTTTTAAATCTAAATCTTTTTTATTGCATTCTTTTTTTATTAATTCCATTTGGTTATTAAAATCCTTAATTAGATTTAACATTTCTTTAAAATCATTTCGCAATAAATTTAAATCATCTTGTATCTTGTCAATTCTATTAAGGGTTCTCTTCTGGCTTGGCATCTTCTATAATATTTTCATCTATTATTTTTTCTTCTTCATTTGTTTTTTTCATTGCTAACTTTTTTAAATTCTCATCTCTTAAAATCTTTTCATTGAGTTTTTCATTCTTGATTAATCTTTCTTCATCTTGTTTTGAATCAGGTCTTTTATAGATTACGCATTTATCTAATCCATTCGTTATCGCTGGTTTGCTAGTCTTATATTCTTTAAACTTTTTTTTAAAACTATTTATAATGTCATCTGTTATTAATGGTGATTGTTCTATTAATCTATCATATTCTGCCCTACATATTGCTAGGAAATCGTGGCAATTTTGACGTCGCTCTGGGTCTATTGCTAATTCAATAGATATGTTTCTGCCTAATTTACTCCACGACACCCCGGCGCTTCTGTGTGATTCCATCAACTCGGCAACCTTTAAGAAGTTTTGTAATGTAGATAATATACCGGCAAAAATATTAATCCCACCTACGATAGCCTGTGCGGTTGATTGATTACTTTCGGGAACATAAGATGATAACCCTACATTAGCCGCGCCTGTTAAAGTTGATAATATAATTACTGGTATTGAAAACATATAATATCTTAATCTATATTTCTTTTCGCTTGTATTATGTAACCATTTATAACACGTTGCTTTTTCGCTCCATTCTGCCAGTAATATTTCGCATTCACTAGTCCATACGTC
>Ga0181421_1000169_pt1 | contig 18019 bp, 19 predicted proteins | sample 44SPOviralmetaG_FD_130146 | JGI IMG/M metagenome (GOLD analysis project Ga0181421, IMG submission 130146) | Marine viral communities from the oligotrophic San Pedro Time Series (SPOT) site, San Pedro Channel, CA, USA - 44 SPOT_SRF_2013-06-19 | ecosystem: Environmental > Aquatic > Marine > Strait...
ATTTTATAATATTTAGGGATATATATATGACACTTTCTGAAACCGAGTGGAGACAACGCAAACTTGATAGAATGGTTGAGAAATATCATAATGATAAATACGATAGGTATTTCTTTGATGGAAACAATATAATTGTATTTGAAAAACGATTGAAAACAAGAACCAAACAGAATTGTTGCAATATCGATGGATTGGAATTGAAACTCAAGGATATTTAGGAATATTTATCTTGCTCCACTAATAATATTTTATTTAACTACTTAAAAAATTATTATCTTTAGTATATATATAATGAGCGACCAACAATTCGGAGAGTATCTTAAAGCAAACAGCCATCTTTCTGAACGCAGTATTATTCAATACAATAACCAATACCAAAAGTTTGAACCCATGAAGAAGAACCTTGTGACACAATCACAAGCCAACATCATTTCTTTTGTGGATGATACAAGCTTCAGCGAGAACACCAAACTTGCTATGTTGAATATTGCTATTAATGTGAGAAAACATTTCAAGAAGGATGTTAATAAAATGAATAATAGAAAGCTTCAGTTGGCTGATGATTATCAACAGCAGAAAAACGCAATCAAGGAAGAAAAGAAAACAGACCTTCCTTCTTCCAAAGAATTAATCGCATGGGAGAATAGACAATATCTTGATGGGAATTGGAATGGATACATTGTTGTGCATCTTATGAGGGTTCTTTCACTACGAAATAAAGATTTAGATCTCAAGATTATTCCTGCTACTCGTAGTCAAAGAAAGGGTCAAGCTGGTGACAAGAATAACTATTTAATTCTTCGTAAGAACAACGCACAACTAGTGAGGAATGATTATAAGACTTTCAAAATGTATGGACAGAAAAAGAATATTCTTCAATCAAGGAAGTTAAACAAAGCAATTCGTGAGTTGATTGCCGAGCGTGATTTGGAATTGGGAAAGGATGAAATCCGGTTGCTTTCCACAAAGGGAGGCAAGAAGATGAATGAAGAAAGTATCGCAAAGAAGATTAGGTCGTTTACATTTAGGGGATTGAGTGAATCTGACTACAATAAAACTTTTGTGAGTGATGTTGCAGAGGTGAAAGACATGAAGAAGTTGGAAAAGATTTCAAACAATCGTGGAACTTCTCTTGAGGTACTACTTAAGGAATATCACATAAATGTGGAAGTTTAAGAGTTTATATATTTAGAAGTAATTTTTAAATATATAAAATATTAAGATATAAAGGCAAAATTAATATATTAGTATAGTATATAATGATATTCACGGAAAAGTATGATCTCAAAAAACTATGCTACGCCTACGAGAACTTGGACAAAATCCTTGAAGAAAAAACACTAAATCAAAATGGTGGGTATTACAAACATATTCTTGAAAAATTTATAATCAATGATGGTGAAAAAGATATTTTATATAACTATTCAGAATCAACAAACTATGGGCGGAAATATGGGAATGGGGTTCAGCCGTTGTCTTCACATTTGCGAAACTTCTTGCTATGTGAAAGTGATGTTGTTGATTTTGATTTGAAAAATGCACATCCATGTATTCTTCAACACATATGTGATAAATATAATGTTCAAACAAACAAACTCAAAGATTATGTTCTTAATCGTGAGGAAGTTATTGAAAAGCATTTTAAAATGGAAACCTATGCTGGTGATGATGTCAAGAAATTGATATTAACGGCAACTAATCAAGACAAACCTTTGTTCACTAAAAACGAATGGTTGAAAACCTATATATTGGAAATCAAAAATATCAAAGACAAAATAATAAACCATAAAGATTTCAAACAGATTGTGAAAGATGCTAACGCTAAAAAACAAGATAAAAAAAACATTCATTCATCGATACTTAACCGAATTATTTGCAAATATGAATCGGAAATCATTGACGTGATCGTGGAGTATTTGCAAAATAATCATTATCAAGTATTTGCTCTAATGTTTGATGGGTTGCTGTTCCATTGCGATGATGGAAAGGATGAATTGATTGCTGACCTAAATGAAATGATAAAAAATGAATATGGTTCTTATTTTAATTTGGTACAAAAACCAATTGTTTCAGATGTTGTGATGGATGAATATGATTTTAATATTGAAAAAATACACGCAAAGATTGATACGCAAGTTACAAGAACAGCGTTGTTTTATAAATTATTTGATCCAATCAAAATCATTCACCCATGTTTATATGGAATAAAAAAAAAAGATGGGTTGTATGAATTCTATAAAAAAACTGATTTCTTTAATGCAACAGAACATATCAAGTATGGTTTGCGTAATGAAGAGGGGATTATTTATGCCTATAGATCGGTGGTGTTTGATTTTATGGAGGGGGAGATTGAACCGGAAAGAATAAAACATGAAATCATTGTTGAACCAGAAAACGATGACGTTGAGTATTACAATTTATGGAGAGATTGGGAGGTTAACACATGGGAGGATGTGGAGGATGATGATGAGGAGGCGGTTGATTATTACAAAAAGCATTTAATGGCGTTATGCAACAATGAGGAAGCAATTTTTGATGCGATGAATTTATGGATTGCTCATATGTTCAAATATCCAAAAAATAAATCATTCGTTCCTATTTTTGTGGGAAAGCAAGGAGCTGGAAAGGATATGTGGATTAATTGGATTGCCGAGATGATGGGGGTTGAGAAGAAGTTTGAATCTGTTTCACCTGAAAAGGATGTATGGGGGGATTTCAATCCTATGATGAAAAACTCTTTCTTGGTTCATCTTTCAGAGTTTGGGCGGAAAAATACTCAAGAATATGTGGGGAAAATCAAGAGTATTGCAACCTCTGGTGAAATATTAATTAATGAGAAAAACAAAGGGCAGTATTTCATCAAGAGTTTTCATCGGTTCTTGGGTGCTTCTAATTTCAATGAACCCATACCTATTGAAGCAGACAATAGAAGATATATGATTATCATGACTTCATCACAATTCATTGGAAATGTTGAATATTTCAAGAAGGGTCATGCGTTGACAAATAACAAGAGGGCATTGAAAAGTATTTTCAAATATATTATGAGTTTTGATCCACCGAGCAATCTCAATTATCATATGGTTCAAGATAGTGAATATATGAGGTATATCAAGGCGGTGTCTGTTCCGGTGGAAGAGGAATGGTTGAGGGATTTTGTCAAACTCAAAGGGGTCAAGGGAGAGAATAAGGTGTATAAGTACAAGGCATCGGATTTGTATAAAGAATATAAGGCATGGAGCAAGGATGCAAATAAATCATTTTCATATGAACAACGGAAGTTCTACATCCAGCTCAAAGCACTCACTACACAAACCACGAAACATATTGTTGGACAACATGAAAGGGATGGGAACTTTTACTCTTTCAATTATAACAACCTACAAGATGAAGGGGTTTATACATTTGGCGATAAACCAGCGGTATATGATGAAGTGAATGCATATGATGGCGACACAGATTCAGAATTTGAGGGCTGATTTTAATTCAAAATTTGTTTTATTTTGAAACAAACTTTGAAACGAGAGTTGTGTGAGGGATAGAAAGCTTCCTTCACATATCCTTCACACAAGGTTTTTTTGAGTTTTCTTATGATAAATCATAATGTTTTATGTGTTTTCTTGTGAAGTTTGTAAGACTTGTGAAGGATGTGAAGGATGTGAAGGAACTTTTCAGAATCTCAATGAAAAAAAAAAAATAAAATAAAAAAAAAAAATTCTCGTTGAGATTTCCTAGAAGTTATCCTTCACAACATTCACAAGGTTCACATAGCTGCCTAACCAACCGAACCTTCCATTAACCGCCCCAAAAACAATCACACAATATTAATCGCCAAAATTATCGCCAAAAACCTTTCATTTTTATTGCAAAAAACACCCAAACAAATATATTATTCAAAGGCGAAAATCAGAGTTTCTTATAATTGATGATGTTATATAATATATAAACACATCTATTTTTTGATATTTAATTATAATCCGCAACGTTCTAGTGCGACATTATAAATTGTTTCATCTTTTTCCACACCTATGAAGAGGCGGTTTTTATTCCCACAAGCAACGCCCATGCTACCAGAACCCATCGTGGGATCAAGTACAACGCCACCTTCTCGTGAGTAATATTTCAAAATCCATTCCATTAGTGCAACAGGCTTCTGTGTGGCGTGTTTACCTTTTTCACTCTTCACTTCTAATATCGAGTTTGGAAGGGCTGGATCATACATGCTTTCATTATTCTTCCTCATAAAATCTGGTCTGTCAATCTCTCCATATAAAACACTTTCATTCTTATATTTCTTTGTATCTCTAATTAAATTTTTAGATGAGGAATGGTCGCATTCATTATAAACTCCGGTGTCTTCTTTTATCACACTATTAGGAAGTGGGGGTTCATATCTTACCTCATGTTCTCGTTTTGCTTTTGATATTTTTATTCGTCCTTCCTTACCACCACCATAGGCATTTTTATTCACATCATATTTGCAGTTCTCTTCTTTTATCACACTTGTAGGAAGTTTCGGTTCATATCCTTTCTCTCCATTATTATAAAAAGAAAACTCACTATATATATTATTCCCTTTTGCAACAACCTTCTCTTCTTTTATCACACTATTAGGAAGTGGGGGTTCATATTCACTTTTTTTATACAAGATTTTATGTTGTCTAACGGATTTATTTTGAGTATCCTTCCCCCCGTTTCCATACAAATCACTTTCCATATATTTCTCTTTATCTTGTTTCAAAAACTTATGCTTATGATGTAGTGCTATATTTTCAGTGTATACTTTCGGTAATTTATTATAGAAAACATAAATCATTTCGTGTTTCTTCATCGGCATCTTCTTCGCATTCAAGAACCCACATGGAGCAGATTTAACCCAGATGAGATCATATCTGAAGTTTTTAGGGTTTGAATTAATCAATGAGTTACCAAACTTCACCGAGCATGTGAAGACCATTGGAGCATCCGGTTTGCAAACTCTATTCACTTCTTTCCAGAATAAATCCAAATCAATCAAGCAATCCCATTTGCAACTTGTTTGACCATACGGAAGGTCAGCAAACAACAAGTCAACACTATCTTTTTCTAACTCCTTCATCACCTCTAAACAATCTCCATGTCTTAAATCCATAAGATATATAATATATAAAGATTATATTTCTCTCTGTTAATCATTTTTTATTTCTAAATCAACTCCAGTGTAGTGTCTATTTAACATCATACATCTTAAACCACACCGAGCATCATAACAAGTTATATCAAGAACTTCACTATTTTCATTTGAATAGGTCTTGAGAATGAAATCAATTAAATCATTAGATCTTGTACCAGCATTCTTTTCGTGACCTTTTGCCTTATCAATATCAAACTCTAATAAATCATTTGGAAACCTTCCCACGTGTCCGCCTTCATCAGTTATTATATTTTCTTTTGTTTTACATTCACCCCAATATTCGTTTTCTCCACCATACTTGACATTTCGTTTTTGATGAAACTCATCACCAACCATTTGCGGATTATAGATACCTGATTTCTTGTAGAACACGCAAATGTCTTCACAAATACGTAGGGGTTGATATTTGGAACATAAAAAATTAGTTGCAATATTCTTCTTCCATGTATATTTATATTTGAAATGTTTTATCTGACTTGAAGCCAATTGAATAGTGAAGCGTTGTGTAGAGTGTAACACAACCACACCATTGGGTTTCAGAACACGCCAAATATCATCCCATAGATCATCCCAATTCAAAACCTTATCCCACTTTGCCCCAGTTAGAGAATTGAAAGGTGGGTCTGTATATAATAAATCATACTTGTTAGATGGTAAGGTTTTAATGACTTCATGTATATCACCCTCTATCAATTCCATAAGATATATAATATATAAATAGAAAATTATATTTAGTCAAACTTCACGACAAAATCAACTTCACCTAAAATCTGTAGTTTCTTCTTTCTTTCTCTCCGCTTCCTGTTGTATTCTCTACATCTAGCGTTATGAAACTTCCTTGCCTCTGGGTCTTTCATCTTGTTATGATAATAGTCCTTGCACTTCTGGTTGTAACCCTCTTTATTCTTGGATCTGTATCGATATATAGCTTCTCTAACTGTGTGGTTATAATACTTGGGTTCAGGGATCTGTATTAACACCTTTCCGTTCTCATCGATGATTTCATTTGCTATATATGTTTCTAGTTCTTCTTGCGAGAGATTAGTGATACCTTCTTGTGATTTGTATTTCTTCAAAAACTCGTCAATTACTACGTCCATATATATTATTAAAATATTTTATAAATATATAATATACTATGTCTGACAGTGAAGCAGAATCAGTTGAAGCCGTAGAAGTTGAGCCACCGAAGAAAAGCAGACCACCTATTAGCGACGCAAGACGCAAACAGATGTTGGAAAATTTAGCAAAGGGTAGAAAGAAACGTCAAGAGAATCTCTCCAACAAACGTTTAGAGAAGGAACAAACTCAACTGAAAAAAGAAAAAGAAAATAAATGTGATTACTGCGGAAGCGAATTTAAATATAAAGCAAGTAAAACGAAGCACATGAAAACCTGTGTGAAGAACCCCAACAACACAAGCACCCAACCAACACAAGAACCGGAAGAAACTCCTGAAGAAAACCCAATTGAAAATGTAGTAGTGGAGAGAAAAGAAGAGGAAACTATTGAACCACTTAAACCGAAGGAAGAAAAACCAAAGAAGAAAAAGAAGAAGGTGGTTTATAAATCAGAGAGTGAAGACAGCTCAAGCGAAGAAGAAATTGTATATAAGAAACGCAAACCAAGAAAACGTGTTGTCTATGTAGATGAACACCACAACCCTTTTCCATCCCCTCCAACATTACAACGTCAACAAGCAATGCAACTACCCCCAGCACCCAAACCGCAAATGAGTGAAGAACAGAAACAAGCGATGATGAAGAAGAGGTCAGAGGAACAACGTTATATCGAGATGGGACGCAAACAAGAACAGAAACAAAACAAAATCAAAATGCTTTCTCAAAATATGTTGAACCGGAGTAGATTTTGAAATACTTTAGGAATATCATAATATTATCTTTAAAACATACTTAAAGATAAAAATATAATATTAGTATATAGTATAATGAGCAACCAAGAACAACGAGCAAAAGCGATGGAAACATTCATTCGTTATTCAATTGACGATATACATGACGACTATAAACTGCCTGAAGAGCAACTTGAAAAGGAATGGAAAAAAGTGATGAAATATGATTGTACAGAAAACAAGAGTTCCTTTGTCGGAAATAATCTGTTATATCATTATCAATTCTATAACCTATCAAAAACGACAAGAAAGAATAAAAAATCGTTTTATGATACATTGAAAGATGACGAATGTTACAAAATGTTATGGGATCAAACTAAACACAGAGGACGAGCAGGAACAGTTCAGAAGCGATTGTTTCAAGCTCATCAAATCAATAATGGGTCAATTGCCTTTTTCAAAACGAGTTGTGCTATGTATTTGTATAAGAAATATAATGCTTCATCTGTGTTAGATTTCACAGCAGGTTGGGGAGGACGAGGGATAGCAGCCGTCGCAAATGACATCAAATACACAGGGATTGACACGAACACTTCTTTGCGTGAAGCTTATGAAAAAATGTTTGAGAAACATGATAATGTAAAGATGATATGGAACAGTTGTTTGGATGTTGATTTGTCGGAACTAGATTTTGATTTTGTTTTGACATCTCCCCCTTATATTGATTTGGAAGTTTATGAAAATATGACAAAGTTTGAAACCAAAGAGAACTTTCATAAAAACTTCATGATACCTATGATTGAAAGATGTCGGAAGTATTGTAAGGGATACGTAGCAATCAATATTGCTCCGGATATGTATAAAGATTTAACCGAAAAGTTCGGATATGAAAAATGTTCAATAGTTGAAGATTTGAAAGAACATAAGCAAGGCAAAACATCAGATAATATTTACATCTGGAATAATAAGAATTAGATTTTAATTTAAGATATATAGTATATACTTTAAATTAAAAAGGATTGAGTTGCATCATCGGTGCTAACTGGTTATTCGTGTACATAAAAACAGGGCATTTATAATCAAACAACTCATCACGCTTTTTAATAGACGCAATACCTCTCGGTTGATCACGAGCAAACCCATAAGCAGGTTGGAAACCGATTGAATCAGCAATCGGTTCAGGATTTAACACACGATTAGAACTCGGAGCAGGAATGCATGGATACATGGCGTTGTAAGGGTTATAAGAACTCGCATTATTCAAAGGGGCTAAAGAGGATTCCTCATAAACAATCCCTCCGTTGACATCACGAGGCAGAGGAAAGCCGTGATTGTAAGAGGTGATTGTCTGTTCAAAAATGGGAAGCTGAACATCGATACGACGAGGCGCATTTAATTTTGCGTCTTGGGGAATAAAGTTTTTAATCTGTTGAGCCGAAAACATTATATAATAAAACAATATATAATTTTTTATATTCAAAGTTCCGGTTCACCATCGGCACGGCGTGATTCTGAATCACGTAGGCGAGGGCGACCAACAACACCACCTTGTCTTGCTCTTGGTTCTCTGACATCAAGAGCTCCAGTCCCAGTTTCGGTTGTACCACTTGCCGGTTCAACGTCGCCACCAGCTGATTGAAATCTATTTGGGTCATAATCAATAACAACTCCTTCTTCTAATACTCCTTTTCTTAAAGCGTTTGTGCCTCCAAAAAAACTTTTTCTTGTCTGTGTTCCAACATCTTCTAACTCAACAATATCAAGTGGAACATCTGGGATATCATATTGGTCAAATACAACGTCTTCTGGATTGACTAACCCAACGCCACCACCACCACCGCCACCATCACCTTGAGCGTTGAATACAACCACCTCATCTTGAATTCGGTTCTCTAAATAGTTCTCAACAACCTCTTCTTCAAGTTTAGTGATGTTGCAAATAGATTGAACTAAACTATTCACGGAAGCTGGAGCATATACCGGTTGTTCTGTGTATCGAATACCAGAACGACCCCTATTTTTAACATATCTTGGTTTAAATCCAACCTTTGAGTTTGGGTTCAACATTTCAATTGCTTTCATAGGAATGGGTCTTGACATGGAACATTGTTCTTTAACCATCGCATCAGTAATCACAGAAGGCATTATAATATATTAATATATAATATAATGAATGATGTTTATTCGTCAAGACCTTTAAAACGGAAAAAATGTAAAACAGGGTTTATTGAAGTAAATGGTGTCTGTGTTCCCATTAGAGAAGCTCAATCTTCATCCATTCAATCATTCGACACAACACCACCAACACCACCAGAACCTAAAAAAGAAATAGACACGATCCAACCTCGCAATTCTGATTTAGGATTGAGTGGAGTAGTAGTAGGAACAACGATTGGTGTCGGTGGTGTTGGTTATGGAGCTTATCGTAACAGAGGAGCGATACAGAGGAACATGCGACGAATCACACAGCGAAAAATGAAGGTCGATGAAGAACAAGGATTGTTGCAAGAAGACGAAGATTTTTTCAGGTCACAACAAAGCACCAGTGGACAAAGAGTAAGACAAAGAAATGTAACGAGTAGACCAAGAGAAATTGGAACAGCAGAAGAGCGAAGCCCATTCTTAAGAAGAACACCGAGAGGTTCTGATATTGAAATGGGAACAACACGTGTGACAACTACCACAGAATCAGAGGGGCAATTTTTTGAACCACAAAAACCATCAATCATGAGTGCCGAAGAACAAGAAGCATTGGAAAGATTAGAAAAGCAATTGTTAAAACCACCTAAAAATATAGACCCTCCGGATAAAATACCAACACTTGAGGAACTTGCAGGGAAAACGAAAGGTCAAAGTCAAATTGCAAAGAAAGTGGTTGATGATGCCTCTAAAGATGTGAAAGGTTCAAAAATGAAGTTTGGAGGGGAATCAGAAGCACCGATAGATGATGGAAACCCTTTCAACATTCCAATTGAAGACAGACCGCCTATTTCTGAAGTAGGAGGCGGAAAGACATCAGTCATCGATGACATGGTAGAAGGTATCTCAAAAAAAGTTGGTGATATTCCACCAGTGGAAAATATAAATCCTTTTATTGAGAGTATCGGTGCGAATGAAGAAGCAGTTATAGGAGCAAGTGAAGCGGTTGCTGGTGACGTTGCTATTGATACCATAGGAGGAGCGTTGACTCTTGCAGCCCCAGAATTAGCATTTGCTGTTGTTGCTGGAGGTGCGATGTATGGATTGGTTGAAGGTACTGAATATCTCTTGGACGTTGGTTCAAAGGCAGACAAGAGATACATAGAGAATAGAAACAAGGAGGGAACTCACGAGATGGATAATAGAGAGAAAGTGTATAAAGCAAAAGAACTGGATAAAATGAAAAAATACTATGAAGACCAAGTCAATTATCATAATAGTGGAAAAGATACAGCAACTATGAAACAGCACGAACAAGATAAAGCCATGTTAGTAGCCATCAATAAAAATATAGATGCTATAAAAGAACACAACATTCACGGAACACCGATATATTTAATTGTGGATGATGAAGGAAATCAATTGATGATAAGTAACGAAGATTTGGGAACAATAGCATCGGAAAAAACCATAGTAAATCAAGAATATGAAGCTGCAAATAAAAAGTTTGAGGCATCGCAAATAGCACACGAGGAATTGATGAAACAATTAGAAAAGCAAGAAGAAGAAGCAAAAGAAAAACAATTAGAAGGAGAAGAAAAAATTGAAAAAGCACAACTTGAATTATTAGAAGCACAACGGATTGCAGCTGGAGGTGTACCAGGTAGAGTCATAAGAACAACTAATGAACAAAAGGAATATGATGAACAGCAGACTGCACAGAATAACGAGTTAAATACACAAGCAGCCCAGCGTAGACAAGAATTTATAGAACAACAACAATCAGAATCCCAAGAATAAATATATTTAGCATTATTATATTTATTTTTCTAAATATATAATATATAATATGGCGGATGAAACTTTAGAAATCAACAGCATTGAGGATGTTCCGAAACTGACAAACTTTCAGGGCGGAAAAATGACGGCAGATGGTCTGATGTGTGAGAATGGTGAATTTATCCCACGAAACAAAAGAGAACCACGACCAGGTTTAACAGAGCAAGATGAAATCATTATTTCTAGGTGGGTGAATGATTACAAGAGGGATCACGAGCATGTGGACGTAGGACTTATCAATATGTTCTGTACTTGGGCATATCGACACCCTGAAGCGTGTGAGGCACATGTAAAAGAGCAGAAGGACAAAATGATGAATATGACGAAAGAAGAACGTATTGAGATGATGAAACGCAACCCATTTGAAGATTTAGAAGAACAGTATCAGAGATTAAATTAAATATAATGTCTTAATATATATATATATAAATGGCTGGTGTTTTATCAACTACCAAATCAATTTTTGGATCAACCCAACAGAGTGGAAGAGTAGGCTCTGCATTATCAACCTTTACTCGGTTTAAAATATGCTTTACTAGCACCCCTCTGATTTGTGGTAATGGTCAAGTAAATGTTATAAAACTAATTCAATTCAACACGCACAGGAACTGGAACACAGTCAATAAATTTAATGACAAGGTTATATTGCGTTTTAAGAAATCAGGTGTGGAGGATTCAAAAACCATCAATTTGACAAATCAAGATTATGGTTCGATTGGTGACTTGGCGGATGAGTTTTCTAAAAAATTGAAAGCTGCTTTAGATGCGGAACTTGGAGGTGGAGATTCATTCACCATTACCCTTCTAAATCCGGCAGCTGGAAAGATAACAGGTGAGACAGGGAGACGTTCTTTCTCTTGCACAATGACTTCAACTAACGTCCACAATCTGACCGACATCAGAGTTCAGTTCCCACAGTATAGGACAAATGACGACACGGATTTCAATGATAGTTATATAATTTTAGGAGGAAGGCGAATAACGGATTCAACCGATACAACCACTTATTCTATTAAGGCGACTGATGATGGAGCAAGGTCAATTGTTTTCCAAGCCCCTTTCCCTATGCAGCTTCACAGCCAACCGTATATGTATTTATCTCTGAACGTGGCGAATGATAATCTTCAAACTGCTAATTTAGGAAATATCACGGCAGCCATTGACGAACACGTGACAAACTCGTGTTTTTTAGCAAAAGTCCCAATTCAAACCAACTACTGCACCCTTCAAATGGATGAATCTTCTCCATACTATATCTCAACCAGTCAGCGGTCGGTGACAGAGCTGTTATTCCAGTGCCTAGATTCGCATGGTCGCCAGTTCCCCCATATTGATGATACAAACGAAGGATTAAATATTGAAACTCAAGGAAATCTTTTCTCTGATATGATTTTGCGACATGAAGTGATGGATATTGGTTCGGATGGAAATCTCTTGAAAGTTCCATTCAAAACGTATAACTATCAAGTCAATACATTAGGAGAAGCACAAATGATTGGAGGCGGTGGTTTTTAGGAATGAAATAATTATAATATTATTATATTTGTTAATATTATAAATGTCGTATCCCTCGTATCTAGAATATTTCAGTTCGTCGATTGAGAATGTTAGCACGGCTTCTTTCAAGATTGCACCTACTAGCAACAACGCAGTTTCCTCGCATCAGCAGATCACCTTTCAGCTTCCGCAGAACACCCTGCTTGACTTTAGAAAACTTCGTATGCAGTTTCAGGTAACCGCCACTGGAACTTTTACTCGTCTTCCGGCTCATGCGTCGGCTTACTTCAACCGCATCAGCGTTGAGGTTGGCGGTCAGACCATCTCTTCGTTTGAGAACGCCAATGTTCTTGATGAGATCCTTCGCAATAACCTTCAGATTGAGGTTGACCCTGTCAATGAACACAGCACCGTTCAGCGTACGAATGATCCGTTCTCGGCGGCTGCGATTACTGCGGCTGAAACTTATGACACCGATGATGACAAGGCGTTCTTCAGCATTGATTTAGGAACTCTTGCTCGTTCCATCCAACCTTCCATCGTCGCTATGATGATGCTCCCCCAGGTTTCCATTGTTTTGCACCTTGCCGAGAACGCCATTTGTGCTTCGCCGTTTGATATTGACACTCTCGCTAATTTCAAAAAAGTCGCCACCGCACAGGGAACTTACTCCATCGTCAACCACAACCTTATTGCCGAGTGCTATGATGTTCAGGATGGTTCGCTTCTCCCTATGTATCAGCAGACGATGCAGGATCAGGGCTACCTCGAACTCACTTATGAGAACTGGACATCGTTCTCGGATGTGTTCAACCAGGTTACACGCTTCAGCTCGTCGTCGCAGAGCGTCAACAAACTAGTAGCCACGTTCCGTCGTGGTGATGCTACCGCTCCTCTTGATGGTGTCGGTGGTGGTGCTTACAACGCCAAAAATGGTGCTGTGCCGGTTCAGGGCTTTAACAACGAACTTATTGCTTCGGCTGCTAATGTTGGTTTCCAGGCTGGTGCTCTTGGACAACCGGAAACACAGGGTGCTGTTTACCAGACGGCGTTCTTCACTGGAACTGCTCCGATTAAAGCTGCCTCGCTTGAGAATGGTATTCCCAAAGCCGCCACTCTTGAGCCGATGATTAACTTCTCGGTAAATTCGGTAAAAATGCCCTCCTACAACTGCAAGGCGAGCCATTGGTATGATGCGACCAAATCTGGTTGGGGCGTGAGCCGTACCAAGAGCAACTCTCTTGGTGAGTGGCTTCAGAACCGCTACAGCATCTGTCAGCGTCTTGACCTTCCGGATAGCAAACAGCTTCGTGTCATGAGCGGTCTTAACCTTAAGGCATCGAACGCCAACCTCATACTCGAGGTAACCGGTAACTCGTCGGCTGCTTCCACCGTTGACAACGTGCTTGTCTACGTCGCTAACTCGTCGATACTTCGTGTCGGTATTGGTAAGCAAATTCAAATACTTTCGTGAGTTCCCACACCATAACAGGTCATAGAATTATAATATAAAAAATATTGATATATTATATTATAAATGAATTGGAATGAAGTAATTATTTTTTTGTTTAGGGAGTTCGAGTTTTAGAATGACACTGACATTCTTTTTCTGCTTCTGGAAAGATGATATAAGAATTCAAGTTTTTTCTGTAGCGTTTCGTCGGACAATCCGGATTAAATGAGATACAGAGGTTATCATGCTTCCCTTCTGTTGCATATAAATAAGCTTGTTCAAATTGTGTTTCGTCCACAGCACCAGCAAGTTCTTGTTTTATTTTCTCCATCGCTCCCTTCTGGCGATTTTTAAATAATATTAAATCAGTAGCATTCTCTCGACAAGCTCTAGGAATACCATTTTGAGCAGAATAAACTTGCGATAAAATAATAACAGAACACCCAAGTGCTTGTCTACCATCAAATGGTTCTGATAAAGGTGCAATATGGCGGTTCATGATACAGAGCTTTGTAAAAGCTTCAGATTGCGACAAAGCAGTTGATCCTAACACATCGTCCATCACTAATAAAGAAGTAGGAGGTCTAATTTTTCCACTAATATGTTGATACTTCCATTCTGGTTTAACAATTTTATTGTTTAAATATCCGTTCTCCCCTACATAACCCATTCTAATATATTCATTCAAGTTCTCTGCTTCCATTTGAGCAATGGTATTCTTGTTTTTAGTTTCTCTCTTAAATCTCTCATATATTTCCATTTCAATAAGATAATCTTCAAATTCATCTCGGTCTTGCTCTATAGCAGCCAAGACCTTTGCGATTGCATCACGATTGGGATAAAAGACATTCTCTTCTGAAATATCGAATTGTGACCAATGTGCTTTATTGCTATCAAATGTTGGGGTTATGAATCTCGTAACATCAAATAACTTATCTTTCTTTGCTTCCAACATGATTTTGGCGGTCGTGAAAGATTTTCCAGTTCCACGTGTCCCCACAACCAATTTAATTCCAGGTTCGGCGAAGCTATGCTTCTTGGTCTGATATTGATTTGAAATACTTTCCTTTGGTGCTTTAGAATACTCTTTAATCTTTTTGACCTTCATATTATATATAACTATATATTATATGGAACATTATGCCGATATGGTAAAAATACATTATGAGTATTACAAAAATAAAAACAACTATAAAAAGCACATACCATCAAGTTTCAAGGAATTGGAAAAGTATTCAGATAAGAACAGCATGGTATTTGAAACCAACGATGAAATAGTGGTTGCGATGAGAGGATTGCAACCAGGAAGAAGTTTTGATGATATAATGATAGGTACAGAAATATTTTTGGAAGATGCGTATCAGCAAAGCGGAAGTGATTTTGACACGTCAACCGCAAAGAAGAAAGGAATATCTCTCTTGCCGAATAAGTATGGAGAGATTTTAAAGAAAGAACAATCTAAAATAGAAGAACTGACAAAGGAATATCCAAACAAGAAAATAGTATTAAGCGGACATTCTAGAGGAGGACGCAAAGCAATAGATTTGGGGGAGAAGAATCAGATGGAATACCATGCGTTTCAACCAGCAGAGATGAACCGAATGGCGAACCCCCTTTTAAGTATGGGGACAAGTGCTTTGATGGGAGGAATACCGACCGCAAAAATAGAAGGTGATATGTGGAAAACCTTGTATGGATCTAATCGAGTGATGAATAATTTAATGTTTGAGTTTGGTTCACCCATGACCCTTCAGAAGAATGTGTTAGGGTCGGCAATTCAAAGCGATGGATATCAGACATTTGCAAACAAATTCGTAACTAAAACATTAACGCCAACAATAGCAGAACGAAGCATTGGAATGGTAGGAGGTGAGAACCCATTTTATGAACCGGTTGATTTCACACGTATGCCTTCAAATACTTTTAATGTTAAATCTTTGAACATGATAGAACCTGTAGTGTCAGCACTATCAGGGACTAAACAAGAGAAACGCAAACCAGAAACAGAAAGTATTTCAAACATATATAAAACCTCAAAAGACCTTGTCAGCAAAGGATATCAACACACGGAACTAGTACAACCGAAAGAATATGCTTATAATTGGTGGGATCATTACGCATTAGGCGACCACTCGATAGATCATTTTATTTCAAAAGAAATGTTTGATAGTGTAAATGAAAACGAACCAATAGAAGAAGTTAAAAGTGAAAGTTTAGAAGTGAATTTCTCTCTGCCTCCAATAACTCAACCCAGTTCATCAATGGGATATTCTGTAGACAACGTCAGTTTGTGTAAGAAATATCCTAACTATTCACCACAATGTAAAAAAATATTAGGATAGTATATATGCCCATTATATTATCTAAATCATCAAAGAAAGAAAAAAAATATATGATAAAACATGATAACAAGACAACTCACTTTGGACAAGCAGGAGCAAGAGATTTTACCTTGATAAATAATAAGTCATCTCAATTCTACCTTCCAAAGAAAGAAGACAGAGAGAAAGTCAAAGCAAACTATAAATCAAGACATGCAAAAGACCCTATTAATAGTCCATATACGGCTGGTGCTTTGTCAATGAGGTTGCTCTGGAATAAACCAACTCTTTCAGCATCTATAAAAGATTATGAGAAGAGATTTGGAATTAACATAATCAATAGAATATAATTATTATCTAATATATATATATAATAATAATATGAACCTACTTCATTGCAAATATTGTGACTCTAATCTTGTCAATCTCATAGCAGTAAAGATAAAGCACGATGAGTATATTGATCGTAATATATCCATTCAAAAAAATTATGTATCAATGAAAGAACCACAAGCGACCAAGTCTTTTTTAAGATGTTTTAAATGCTCAAAAGTGAGTGAATTAGTTTTGAAAAACCAAAGAGGTTGTTGCAGTATGGAAATATTGAAACATGGAGAAGATAAAGAACCTCAAAATGAGATAATCGATGGAGGGCGATTTAATTAACCATTATATAATAAGTATCTAATATATATAATGGCTGGATTTCATACCAAGACATTCTTGAAGCACGATGACTATATGACACCTAATTCTGCGTGGGAGAATATACAACACCTTATTCCGAAAGACAAGGTGATATGGGAGGCATTCTATGGAGATGGTGAGAGCGGAAAGTATTTGACGGAACTTGGGTTTGATGTGATCCATGAACCAATAGATTTCTTTGAAAATGATTTAGGGGACATCATCGTAAGCAATCCACCATTCAGCAAATCAAAAGAAGTGATGGGACGATTAAAGGAGTTAGACAAACCATTTATTGTTATTCTTCCAGCAAGTAAGATATGCACTTCATACGTTAGAGAGAATTATAAAAATGATGAATTACAAATCATTATTCCAAGAAAGAGAATACATTTTATTAAATTAATAGATGGTGAACAACCGGAAGGTTGGAAAAACTCTTGTAACTTTGATTGTTTTTATTATTGTTATAAGATGGGATTTGATAAGGATATTATATGGCTACTTTGATTTTATACCCAATGCTTTCTATGAATTTCAAGTAACAATTTCAACCTAATATTATCTCTTTTTTTTAAAAAGAAGTTACATTTATTACAGCATACAAATCTTATACATTTGGATAAATGATCGTGTTCCAAACATTTTCTATTACTTTTTCTATTTCCATCTACTAATTCAACATTACATAAGTCGCATTTTTTTGTTTCAATATATCTTTTATATACTGCATCTTCGTTGTCAATGAATATCCCTTGTCTTTTCCAATCATATATTCTATATTTTTTCGTCTTATTATAATCACTATGATATTGTTTATCTCTTTGTTTATCTGCGTAAGGCATTTGTTTTAATATAAACTGAACCCTTTAAATATATTTTATTTTATTTTTTTATCTCCGTATCTCTTCTCAAATTCTATGGTGAACTTACTTCTTCTTCTACTCATTATTATAGATTTATATTTTTATATGGAGAGAAATAAGATCTAATGATATTTATATGAAGGTTTTAGAATTATTCTGTGGAAGCAAGTCAGTTGGAAAAGTATTTGAAAA
>Ga0181421_1000172_pt1 | contig 17976 bp, 8 predicted proteins | sample 44SPOviralmetaG_FD_130146 | JGI IMG/M metagenome (GOLD analysis project Ga0181421, IMG submission 130146) | Marine viral communities from the oligotrophic San Pedro Time Series (SPOT) site, San Pedro Channel, CA, USA - 44 SPOT_SRF_2013-06-19 | ecosystem: Environmental > Aquatic > Marine > Strait...
TAGGACCTTTAAAGTGATTGAAATCAGGATAACTTCCATCAGGCAAGAATATTTCTACAGGACAAGTAATAGCTGACCTCATTATATAGTTATTATTTGAAAATAAGTAACTAGTATTAGCCATATCATCATCAGATGTCCTAGTAAAAAGGGAACTAATTCTATAAGCTATAGATTCGCTATATCCATTTGGAATTTTTCCTTCTGCATAATCAGCTGTAGGATAATAATCATAATGAAAACTTTTCCAGTGTGTATCATTAGCTAATTGGTAAGCACTGGCCCCATAAAAAGTTCCCAACAATGAAAATTGAATATTATTGTCTTGAATAAATTGAAGAGTTATTTCTTGTCCAGAGTTCAAAAGGTTATCTAGAGCTCTGTAACCTCTCATAATAAAAGAGCCTACAAATCCATGCCAAGGACTGACTGGTTGGTAGCTTTTGTTGTAATGTGACACTCTCGGCCTTAGGGTTATACCCATGAAGTCTAAATCATAATTATAATAGGTACTCATGTCATATGAATGGGCAAAACTCCCGGTTGGTTTAGATAAATACATTAATTCTGCACCTTCTTCTGTTGCCCAATCAGGAAGATGAAAAGGAATCATGTCTAATTGTTCTGCTGTTATATTTGCTGCATTAGATCCGCCAAATGTATGAGAATTAATTAATACATCATTGCCTTCTACATCTGTAGATGAGATATCTGCTTGACCCAAAATCAGTGCCTTAAATCGCCTTGAAGCTTCTTTATCAGGACCGTTTTCGGAGTCAGCTAAAGTTTTTATTGATATCCTCATGTTTGTCCAGGAAGTGTTAGTTGTGCCTCCGATATGACCGAAGCTCCGGAAAGGATTACCTGTATTAGAGCTAGCATTATTTAAATACTCCACACCAGTATCGGTTAAAGCTAGACTGCCCGTTCCTGTAGAAGATGAACTAGAGTTGAACCCAGTATAGGGGTCTCCAATAAGATAACTCCAACTTGGTTTAAAATTACTTTTTATCCAAGTGTTCCCATTATCATCAGAATACATGCCTGGACCTGTACCTTCTGGATGCAACAAGGATGCGGAGCTAATTTCTATAGTTCCTGGTATAGCGGCAGCATCCATTTTAGCAAAAATCCTTTTTCTAGTATTTGGTAATTTGAAAATAGCAAGAGCTATTATCTTAGAATTGATTCCTTTGGTTTTTTTTCTATTAAATGAAAAACCATCAATTGTAGTACTTAGTGATCCAGCAGAGTCTATAATGTAAATTTCATCGTCATTTACACTCTTAAAAGAACGGAATGGTCTGCCTTGATCCGACGGTGTTAATTGAGATTCTCCTAGGTACGATATTGCTCCAGCTGAATACTCAACTTTTTCAGTAACAATCATGTTAGTCGCCTCTATTGCTTCTATTTTTGCAGTTGATTTTACTTCTAGATTATGAAAATTTCCATTCGCCCAAGCATTTGTAGATGTCCCCACATTGCCAGTATTATCTTCTTCAGGAGAAAATCCGTTTGTCATATCAACAGCCGGAGCAATTTGCCATCCTTCCCACCATAAATTACCGCTTTTATTGTATAATTTATTTGTCAGGGATGAGGGTGCGTCTGTTTGAACACCTAGAGTGATATAGGGATCAAAAGATGCCCCTGCCTTAAAATTAGATACATTATTAAAAGAAATAGTTCCATCTGATTCTAGTTTTATTCTTGTCTGTCCGTTTTGAGTAAATGCTACAGGATCATCATCTCCGGCACCACCACCAAAACCAATACCTCCGCCTGGGGCAGGAGTTGAGATTAAAACTTTCTTTCCATCAACCAATAAATCTTCGCTAAATTTTCCTACTTTGCCTCGTATTTCTCCATCTTGAACAAGTAAGTTTTTTTCAATTTTTACATCATTATTAGAATCAATAATAATTGAATCTTCACCTTGATATTGAATGTGTACTTCTCTATTGTCGTCGTCTTCTACCGAGCCAATATATAAAATATCATTGCTTCCAGAGATTGCTAATCCGCCATCTGGGGCGGGTGTCCTAAACCCTGTTATCACAGGATTTCCGCTAACATTAAGTCCCTCGCTAAAGTCGGCAAATACTGCGCCGCCAGAAACTACTTGTTCGTATGTAACTTTTCTGGTTACTCGCTCGTGGCCTTCACCCGTGTTTAATGCACTGGCTATAAAGTTTCCACTGTTAATATCTCCCCCAGTAGCAGGAATCAGGTTTCGAATCTTGATATTTGGCATAAATTATTATACACAAAAAATCATGAACCGCTCATATCCATTAGGTCTTTCATTGACAAAGTGCCTTTTTCTTTGGCTATCTCATTTAAACTTCTACCTGTTGTCTCCATTCCAAGCTCTGCCATATCTTCTTTTGTTGCCCCGACAATAGTAGACGCACCCGAATCTTTTTCAGTAATTTTTTCTTTTAATTTTTCTCTGGATTCTGCGGAGTTAGCATAATCAAGTAGACCTGCTGGATCTTTTTTTAATCTTTCTGGAATATTTTCATTTTGTTCAAAAATATTTTTAAAGATTCTTGTATATAATATTAAATTTAATTGAAAGTTTGTCAGCTCTAGTATTGGTTTGCCAAAAAAATCAACAGAATTTTCTGAAAAGTGATAGTATACTTTATAGAAATCTTGAATAGCTAAATGTTGGATATTTTCTTCGCTAAAGTTAGCATGGAATTTATTATATATCTTTACTAAGTCAGTAACTTCTTTTGTGCTGGCGTACTCAAACTCTTCTTGGGTATATAGTCGAGTTTCTAACTTTTCATCTTTGTAGAAACTATTAAAGATATAGAAATCGTTGGCTCGATTGAGTGCGTATTGATCAGCACTATTTCTAATGAGACTCTGCTTCTTGTTTTTTAACTCTTTTAGCTTATCTTCACCTTCTTTGATTTGCTTGTTAACTTGATCCATTGCACTCTTTAATACAATGTTCTTTTTATTTTTTATCAAGTTCTCTACATAAAAAGATTGAGATTCTATTTCAGCATCATCTTTCTCAGTCCACTCTCCTTCTTCTTTTAGGTCTTCAAATATCTGCTCTTCACTTGGCAAGCCTTTTGATATGGCACGATTAAAATACATTTCGTACACATCATCAAAATCAACAAGATCATCAGTTGCCTGATGTTTTATAAAACGCCTCTTTTCATTAACAAAGAAGCCGGAATATCCGTCAGATATTTCTTTAAGAAGTTTTCTGTATTTTTTTGAATCCACCCATTAGATATTACCTTCTTCAATATCTTTCTCAAGATTATCAAAATCTTCTTTAGTGGGGTTCTGGCTAAAGTACCAAAAGCTAACAAAAGTCATTAGTTTTTCTTTAGCTAAATCAAAGATATCATCACCTTTTTCGTCCATAATGTAATAAGAGTCTTGTTTTTGTTCATCATTGCTACCCTCAAAAAGAGGAGCAGGTTCTGAATCGCCAGACTTTACATAACTCAAGTTTAGCATATACCAAAGAATTGTTTTATTTTGTGCTTTTGTATCTGCGGTGTGATTGAAGACAGTTTGATATGTTGTTTCGAGATCAACTATTTCTTTTCTAAGGTCTGCAAAAGATTCAGTGAGAGAATCTTGTCTTTCTTTATCTTTGTCTGTTTTTTCTTTTTTGACTTTTAGTCGAGCCAAAGAATCTTGAGTTTCAGAAAGCTCTCTATACAGACGCATCAAAGAGTTAGAGTCTTCTTCTGTTAAAAGCCCGCCGCTATCGCTGTATTTTTTGGCCAACATTGCTTTTGTTAAAATGCCGCGCTTAATGCACTTACTCATTTCAACACTAAACTCCATATCAGCATCTTCAATTTGACGCCTGGATGGTTCGTAAATTATAATATCGTGAGGAACTGCTTCTGTAACTGTCTCTGTCTTAGTTACTTCTTTAGTTTCTCCGGTTTCTTCGTCTTTAACTTCTTTTGTAGACTCTTGCTCTACTTCCTTTTTTACCTTAACAGTGAATTGATGAATAATTTTTTTCTTCATGTATTTTTACCTTATACCTTTATTTATTATAATATTTAAAACTTAAAACTTATAGTAAAATTTTCTAAACTATTTTCTGCATCTCGAATACTTTCATTTCCCATATCTAGTATTTTCTTTCTAAGATACTGGAGCTTATATTGATCGAAGTAATCTGCTTGATTGAGCAATGCATGGTATTCCTTGGGCAGAGCATCTCTTAGTTTTTTGAAATTGATCAAATGATCTCTATGTAAGTCCTCAATCAGAATAAGAAAAGACTTAAACAGTACCTTGGTATTCTTCTTGTAGACATCGCTAACTAAATCTTCGGGGTCGATCATTTTTATAAATATATATTATTCAATTACTACATTTTTTTCAATATATTATTTGATAGGTGTAATGATTGGCATGACATCTTATCTTACAAGCAGTGAAAAGGCAGCCCTAGAATCAGTAATGGATAACATGCACGAAACTTTTGCGAGAACAATTTTTGCATATAAAGAGAGTCAAAAAGTAATAGTTAGCACAGATCCAAATTTTAATTTTTTATATAACAATGTAAAAGGGGTCAAGAAAATAGTAAACAAAGCACAATTTAAATCATTGCAAGCTAGGGTTTTATATATGGACAAACAAACCGAAGCTTCTTATGACTCACAAGTAGGAAGTCAAATAAAAGTAAGTCATGATATTGGAGAAGTGAGAATTAAATTAGATGCAGAAGGGTATAGCTATTTTAAAGATGCTAAAAGAGTTGAGATTGATGGAAGATTAATGTTTAAAGTCACAGATGTAAAAAAACATGGCTTATTTAAACCTCGATTCTTCACATATTATTTACGGCCAACTGATTAATGAGTGTTATATATACTGTTAATGGGAAAAAGTTACACCAAGAGATTGTGACTAGTTTAGCACAAAGAAACAATCCTACCCAAATCAAAAACAGTTTAAGACTAACTAGCGGACAGTCACTCGTAAAAAAATTTGAATCAATGAAACGCAGCATGGTTCGTGAGTTTTTAAATCTACCTGTTACTAAAGAAATCTTAGCTGGTCCAGGAGCAACTAATACTAGTGGTACTCTAGGGGGATACGGAAACTTATTTTCTTTCATTGGTTTTGATGCTCAAGAGCAACCAATTGAGCCGATTATTACATTATTAAATCAAACATCCATTACGGTATCAAAAATTAGTAGATCAGGATCAATCAATGTAAGAATTACCATGCCTAGTAAGAATGATATATTTGCAGTAACTCCTTTACCTTGGGCAACTGGGATTAGCTGGGCACAGAGAATCGAGCTTGGTTTGTCGGGGCTTGGTGTTTATTTTAACAAAGAATCAGCTTCTAGTAGATCATCAATGGGTGTACAAATAGAGAATAAAATAAGACCTGGAGCATTCACTAATGTTCCTTATGTATCACAATTCATAAAAAGATGGCATAATTTATTTTTAAAAATAGAAAAACAAATAACTTTATAAATGAAACCGCAATTCCAACATGAAGCTAATACTAGTTTTGCATTATGGCTAGATCATTATTTGCTGGTCAGAGGAGAAGCGTTTTCAAATCGACAAGGAGATCTTTATTATACTCCTGATGAAAGACTGCCAATGTACCCTGAGGATAATGATGGATTCATTTCATATAATAGTGAGTACAAGCAGTGGGTTTATGATAGCGATGTAAAAGATGCAGAGATCCCAAGCGGGGTATATATAGATACAGGAGATGGTGTTTATAATTTTTGCGAACGTGGACAAAGCGGATTAATAATAGATTTTGATAATGGGCGGGTATTATTAAGCGGACAATACTTTCCCAGTAATTATAATACTTTACAAATCAATGCTGATTTTGCAGTAAAAGATGTAAATATTTATCTTGCTGATGATACTGAAGAAAATTTAGTTTTAGAAAGCAAGTATAATGTAAATAGTAGGAGTACTCCAAATTATGGAGAAGGAATTGGCTTGCCTGCTTATGAGCAAGTCGCTCCGGCAGCATTTGTATCTATGGAAAGATCTGTAAATACTCCTTTTGCTTTCGGGGGAGAAGATTTAACACATTTATATTATCGCGTTGTATTTTTTGCACAAGATCTATATCAATTGGATGGAGTAATGTCCCTTTGTACGGATGCATATAATGCAGGAATTAAAAATTTAGGATACGATCAACATCCGTTTAACGAGTATGGAGACCTAAAAACAGGGTATTACAACTACAGAGAAGCGGTCCAGAACTGCGATCACCCTGGGGCTATTATGTTTATAGACGACGCAAAGGCCTCAAAAATTAGTGACAAATTAACAAGAACAACTAACCCAGATTTATATTTAGGATTTGTGGATTTTGAAATTAATCAAGCCAGATTCCCTAGATTGTAAAAAAAATATTTCCCAAAGGAAAAAACATAATGTAATTTTAATCAAACATTTATTTTAACAGGAGACTTAAAAATGGCTGTACATAGAAATCGAGTAATTTATCAAAGTGAAGCACTATTCATTAGCCCCGATGCTACTGGATATCATTATACCGGAGCATCCGGTTTAGAAACTATCGCAGGAGTGGGAGATGGACCTTTTGGTTTAATGACTCCTGCAACTGGGGCAGATCAAACGATTGGCGGAGGCGTTGCTAGCCCGGCAAAAAATAATAACGGTCAATCTGTTGGCTGGCAAGAAGGAGATTCGTGGCCTGAATGGAACGCTACCGGAGAAGATTCTACATATGCGAAATCTCACGGGACAATCATCAAGCAGCTGAAAAGAATTCAATCCGCTAATTATGGATTCACCATCAATCGTCAGGACATCAACCAGTTTGGTCATGCGTCAAGATTGGATGCTGTTATTGTTGAGTCTCCAACTGTTAATCTCGACTTTTCTTATTATCTGCTTGATGGATACAATGAAAGAATGATCGAGTTTGTAACTAATGGTATTACTAACACACTTAGTGGATCATTGACCCCTGAGCTTTACCAAGCTGGTAATAACTTCTTTATTCTTACCACTCCAGAATCTAGAGATGCTGTAGCTGGTGACGTTTCCCTTCATGACGAACAAGATTGGAAAGGAAAATCAAAAGAAGAAACTAAAAGTGTTATTTCCTTGGGTAACGGATATGTTACCGATTATAGCGTTGATATCGCGGTTGGAGCTATTCCAACCGTTAATGTAACCATTGAAGGAATGAACATCAAGGCCGATATCGGAACTACAGGGAACGATCTTCCAGCTGTAGACATGAAGGACGGATCAAAAATCAGTTCTGCATGGGGCACAGGAGTAGACGGAGCAATTGTTAAAGGAAAATCAAGAGGTGCAGACGGATGTACTGGATTGTTCTCATTACCTCCTGCCGACAAATTCTTTGACGGATGTGGTGACGTTGCAGCATTACGCCCAGGAGATGTTGTTGTAGATTTATCTAATAAATCTCTACTTTCTCAATCTGTTTCTGGTAATGCAAATAAACCAATCGTAGGAAGTGCTCACGTTCAATCAGTAAACATGAGTCTTCCTTTAGCTAGAACTTCTCTTCAAAGGCTTGGATCAACTTTCGGTTTCTCGAAAGCTATCGATCTTCCAATGACCGCAACTTTCAGTGTTAGTGCTCTCGTTTCTGACCTGAAAGAAGGAGACATGCTTGATCTCTTGTGCGATTGTGAAGAGTTCGATGTAGGAGTAACAATCTTTAATCCAGAATGTAACGATTGTACTGTAAAATCAGACGAATCTAACATTGCCATGAGGTACACTCTCAAGGGTGCCCGTCTCGAGTCAGAGAATTTCTCAAGCACAATTGGCGATAACAAGACTGTAGATTTGGTGTTTAGTACTCAAGTAGGTAGTTCTGACGACCAAAAGAATGGTTTGTACATTTCTGGTTCTGAAGCCGCTAAAGGATCATTTGAAGGCAGAGGATTGCCTCCCGCCTGGACCGGTATCGGAGGTCAAACTCTTGATGCAGCATCTGGATTCCTTTTCGGATACAGGCCATAATCTAAAAACAATAAGTTTTTAAAAAAAATGCACCACAGTCGAAAGGCTGTGGTGTATTATTATATATGGCTTTTGCTAGAACTGCGATAAGATACAATTCGGTTGGATTATTCCTTACTGACTCACCCGCGTATCAACCAAAGAGTAAAGATACCAAATTTGTCAACAGGGTACAATCAACAACTATATCTGTCGATATAGATAGACAAAATGTCAAACAAATTGGCTCAGATGAATTTCTAGCGAGAAAAATAATAAAAAATGGAAACATCAACATAGATGTAGATTATTTATTAACCGATGGATATGAAGAAGATATTTTGGGGCTGAATATTTGCCCGCCATCAGTTTATTACGATAAGAATCAAGACGCTATACCTGTAGAGCCAGAATATAGCGGTACTATATATAATGGGCTGGAAGAAGACAAGAATCTTTTCTTTATGATTGGAGAGGAGCCTTTTGATTTAACAGGCTATGCAAACAGACCAAGTGGGTTTTCAGGACTCGATCTTTTATCAATAGGAAATTGCTTTATTAAAAACTATTCAGTCTCCGCTAGTGTTGGAGATTTCGCAAAAGCTTCTGTATCCCTGCAAGCATCAGATATTATCCAAGGATGCGTGGGATCAGGAGAAGCAGGTTTTGTGTGGAGAGAAATTACTGAATTTCTTACCGCTTTATTATTGCAAATCGATGAAAGCGACGAAGACTTTATACTTTTTGAAGATGAAGGAAAAATACTATTTGAAGAAGCTGATCAAATACAAGAGGTTGGCGGCGCTAGAAACCCAGCATTAAATCTAGCAGAAGGCGGCACTGTTTCTGATTCAGGATTTTTATTTAATCCATACTTATATCATTCTCCAATTAATGCTATATTGCCGGGAGGAATAACTGTTAAGATTAAAAATTTAACAATGGGCGGCCCACTACTAGAAGACATGGAGGGTGCTTGTGTTAATGCTGAAGCTAACATACAATCTTTTGATATCTCTGTGCCTTTTGAGCGGGAAGACCTTGAAGGGTTTGGTTCCATGCATGTATACGGAAGGAAGATGAAATACCCGCAGATCGGGACACTATCCTTATCTTTACTTTCTAGTGCATTTGGTGCAGGAAAGTTTAGTGATTTATTGTGCGAAGATACAGAGTACGAAGTAGAGATAGAAATGAGCCATAGTTGTCAGCTTTCCTGTATAAAAGATAAAGAAGAAAATAAAAGACTAGTATTTAATATTAATAATGCAAAATTTGATAGTTATAGTTTTTCTAATTCTATAGGTTCAATTTCTACTGTTGATTGTAATTTTTCATTTGGCATGAGTAAAAACAATGGATTATTTGCTAGTGGAACATTCCAGGATAATAAATCTAGACCTTGTTATAGATATATACCAAGACCTGAAATTATTTAATTTTTTTGCGTGTAAGTATATTATAGGTATAAGGTAAAATGGCAGGTATTAGGGCAGATGTAAATTTAAGCGTTAACACATCAGATGTTAAACGAAGTCTTGATCGTGCAACAAATGAAATTAATAAAATTGTCAACGGTATTAGTGGCAGGCAAGTTTCATTTAATGTAAACCAAAAAAGCTTTACCCAACCGCTGGGCAGAATTACTCAGTCTGCCAATGAATTTACCAAATCTTTAGAAGCATCTAATGCTCGTGTTATAGCTTTTGGATTATCAGTTTCTATTATTAATGGTATTAGTGATGCATTTAAGGCATTAGTGGTCGAGGCTGTAAGATTCGAAAAAACAATGGCAGATATCAATGCTGTCATGGGCATATCCAATGAGAGATTGTCTGAATTTGGAGAAGGAATTTTTGATGTAGCACAAAATACTGCTCAGTCATTCAATGTAGCCGCCGAAGCTGCATTAGAATTTTCAAGACAAGGCCTCGAAACTGAAGAAGTATTAAGAAGAACTAATGATGCTTTGATATTAACTAGGTTAACAAGTTTAGATGCAGCGGATGCTGTATCTGGATTAACCGCAGCAATCAATGCATTCGGTAAAGAGGGCTTAACTACCACTGATATTATCGATAAGCTCGCCGCTGTAGACGTTGCCTTTGCTGTTAGTTCGGAAGATCTGATTAATGCATTGCAGAGATCAGGTGCTGTTGCTATAGATGCTGGAGTCGAGCTTGATAGTTTAATAGGTATAGTTGCAGCTCTTCAACAAACTACTGCTCGTGGTGGTGCTGTTATAGGTAATAGTTTGAAAACTATTTTCACAAGAATACAAAGGCCAGAATCAATTAAGCAAATTGAAGAGTTAGGAATTGTTGTTAGAGATTTAAGTGGAGCAATATTACCCGCAGACAAAATACTTTTAAATATGGCTAAGAGTTTTGATGCTCTTACTCAAGCTCAGCAATCTAATGTTGTACAATTTTCAGCTGGTATCTTTCAGGCTAACGTATTTCGTGCGGCTTTAGCAGACTTAGCTAAAGACCAAAGCCTTCAAGCTAAAGCTACAGAAATATCCGGACAAGCTTCTGGCGAAGCAGCCTCCAAGAATCAGCTGCTGAATAAAACTCTATCGGCACTGACATCGCAAGCCGGAACTGGAATAAAAGAACTGACAGCAATCCTTGGGCAAATGTCCTTGGGCCCAGGAATAGGTAGTGCTTTAGAGTTTATAAATGAGCGGGTAGAAGAACTTAAAAATTCTTTAGGAGGGGGCGAAGAAGAGGGTAGTGATTTTGCAAAAGGTCTAGTAAAAGGTATTGGCAATGTTTTGACTGGCCCAGCGGCTATTGCTTTTGGTGCGATATTTATAAAAATGTTTATGAATATTGCTAAGTTTGCATCTAGTTCTGTAAAAGATGTTTTGGGTGTTGTTAGTCAAAAGGATAAAATCAAACAAATGGAAGAGTCTATCCTGCAGGCACTGTCCAGAAATCTTAATATTCAGCAATCATTAAATAATTTAGAAGGAGACCGCGTTGCTCAAGAAAAGTTTATGCTCGGAATTATCGAGGCTCAAACTAGTGCAATGAAAGAACAGCAAATGCTTGCAAGAAGTTTAGCCAAACCTCTAGTCAGAAAAGGTGTTGACCCTGTTATGCTGGGAGCGTCTGGAGGAATGATCCCTGAAGGTTCCAAAGCTCAAGAAAGAAAAGGGGCAAGAGAGGGCGGTTATTCTGCGGGAGCAATTGATTCAATGAATGTTCCTGGTATAGGGAAAGTTGTTTATAATAAAGCTGAAACAGTCAAGCAGTTTCCTGGTATGAAACAGCCTGCGATAATGCCACCAAAATCAAGTAGGGCTGGCGGTGTTTACCAAAAAACTTTCAGAGAAAGACACGGTTTTGATCCATATGCAAGTCATGGCTTTGTTCCTAACTTTGCAATTCAGCGTGGATCAACGTTGGTCATGGATAAAGCTAAGCTCAAGCTCTTCGGAACAGATGTTAGTATTGGAAAAGCTGTTGGCAAAAAATACAAAGAAATACAAAAACATTTTGAAACAAACATGCCTATTAGCATTGAGGCTGGCTTAGAGCAAATTATAACTTCATCCGATAAAAGTAAAAAGCAAATTACTGGAAAAGAAAGTTTATATAATTCATTTAGTGCTTTGTCAGCAAAAGGAATCCGAGCAATTGAAAGAACTTTTGATATCAGAAGCTTGGGCGGATTGAAGCCACGCGGAATGAAACAGGGTAAATTAAGTAAAGCAGAATTTACCGAAAAGAAAGTTGAGAATTTCTTAAAAAGAGAAGGTGATTATCAAAGAACAGATGACCCTGAAAAACACAAAGGTCTTGCAGATTATCCGATTGATTTAATCGCTTATGGAAAAAGCTATCCATCTTATGAAGTAAAAAGCGGAGATTTTAATCCAGCGAATATAATATCAAAAAGCTTACGCATGGCCTCAGATAGAGAATTGCCTAACTGGATGCAACAGAATAAAGTATCTGGGGGTAGAGAATTGGAAGGTAGGAATTTAAAGAAAGCGGAAACTCTATCACGTAATTTAGATTTATATGATCCCAAGCAAAAGAAAAGCGCCAGAGAAGAAGGATTTGAATTTAGTCAAGATTTTGCTGACGAATGGGGATTAAGCCAGGGGTTTGTGCCTAACTTTGCGGGAAGAAAAAGCAGTCAAAAACCAATAGACATATATAATCAATTCAAGGCAATATACAAAAAAACCGGATACAGACCTTTGAATATTGAAGTGCCTGGGAGCTTCTCAAGTAAAGATTATCAAAGAGCCAATGCTCTATTGATAGATGGAAACATAACTGGCGTCAAGCAAGATGAGAACAGGGAGTCTTTTAAGCAAGAGTTTATGCGTAAAGGCTGGGATCCAGATAAGGATAATAAATATAAACATACAAATATTTACGAAAGCCGAAATCCGGCTTATTTAAATTTAGAAAAATGGATTACAAGAAATGTTTTTGGCAACACATTTCAAAAAGGAGATGTCACCAATTATTCAAATGAACAAATAGGCAGCCTTATGGTGAACTCTGGAGACTATTTATATGATAGCAGGGGACATAGTCTTGCTACTGCAGACAGCCTACAAAGGCATAACATTGATCAGGTAGTACAAGGTATGAAAAAAACAATGGGCTGGAGTTTACCAAGCTCTAAAGGAGTTGCTAGTGGTAGCAAAATAGTTGATCCCTCAAATTATTCTTTGAAAAAATCTAATGATAGCACTTTTTCTGCTACAGGACGAGATATTGTAAAAGAATTCCCGGGAATAGCTTCCGGGGATAAAAGATCTTTTCTTGGACTTAAAACCCCAAAAAATTTAAAGTCCGAATCTAAAAGATCCGACCAAACAAAAAAACAAACAGCAAACTATTTCGACAATTTTTTAAAGTCTAAGTTTTCAACTAAAGTATCTGAGCACAATTTAGTTGATGAATCTACTAGTCCTGATTCAATTGTAAGTTCCTCAGATTTTAGAAAAATGAATAATCCTCCATTAAATGCATACGATTGGGAGGAAACTATCGAGTTATTAACACCTAGTATACTAAATAAGCAATCAGGAGCCCCCCTTGATTTCCTTAACCCGCCGGGAGAAGCAAAATTTGGTCCGAATGCCAGAAGAACTCAGCCTCATTTAACTGGAAAATCATTAAGGTATATTGTAGGAAAAGAAAGTTTTCCAGGATGGAGTAGTAAATCAAAGCGGGCTTTTGAAAAAAGCGGAAACTTTGATTTAGGAAACTTGAACTTATATAGTATGTACAATAAAGGTCTTGTTCCTAATTTTGCATCTTTTATGTCTCCTCTTAGATTTGATATAGGCGGCGAAAAAAGTAATGGTAAATCTTATGTAGCAAGAACAGCTAAATCGAGTAAATTATTTCTCCTAGATAAGGGATTAAATCCATTCAGGCAATATATGGAAAGCCAAGGTAAACCAGCTCCTGTTATGAGCCAAGGAAGAGTAGGCAAAAGAGATGGGTACTGGGTTAATCAACATGAATCAGATATTCTAGAGTGGGCCAAGCAACCTAACCCGCAGATTCTAGAAAGAGATATAAACGAGAAAAAAGCAAGAGAAGAATCTTTAGAGCATTTCAGGCAAGATCTTAAGCATGGAACATTTAAGCCTTTAGAATCAGGCTACCCCTTGCAATTAGGTAGCGGTGAATCTGTAAGGTATAGTCCAGTATCTGGATTCGGAAAAACTATCGTTGATAAGATGGGGCCAGAATACAAACATATTTCAGTTAATGCTAAGAAAATACAGGACTATGCGAGAGACAACAACATAACCAAAAAATTTAATTTTGGGCCCGCACCTGATTATAGCAAAGCATTAAACACGATGCTTAGATTACCAAAAGCTGACATTGAAAAGCTAGACTTCATAAGACCAAGAGAGAAAAGCGAAAACGAAAAGAAACTAGAGCTAAGAGAAACTAGCCCAAAAACTCCAATCAAATGGGATGTCAAGCAAGATATGATGACCAAAAAGAAGAGTTATGGAATCAAAGCTAGTGACGATACATTTTCTTACTTTAAGAAATTCTTAAAGACTAAAGGTGTACCGCAAAGAAGTATTCAGAATATCGATAAGGCTCTTCAGGGAAAAAGTGATAGGCTTAAAGAAATACAAAGAACAGCGGTCGAAAAAAGCCAATCAAAGTCGGGCAATCAAATGTTTTACGATGCCGCAGTTCAAGCAGATAATTTTGAAAAATCATTTTCGATACCTACTAAAGATCTTTATATTAAAGATTTATCTGGCTTAATAAAAGAATTTAATTCTACTGTTTATAAGGAATTTAGTGGTGGATTGGTCCCTGATTATTCACCTGTAGAAATGAACAAAGGATATGTGCCTAATTTTATTGGTTTTAATGTACCAAAGAAATCTCACAGATTGATTGAGTCTTTTAATAAGTTAACCGAGCAGAATAAACAGATACCTACGGTTAATGACCTCATGCAAAAAGGCATGGAAAAAGAATACGCAATTGAGCAAACAAAAGAAGATCAGCTGCTTCAAAAACAAACTATGTTTCGTGTTCTAAACATGATGAAGAGCGAAGGCGTCAAGCAATTATTCTTTGGTCAGGGTGGAAAAATATTTCCACATCAATCTGCTGGCACCATACCATTTACAATCGAAAAGATTAAAGATGTAATTAATAATACTGGATACAAGACTAATTTAAAAGCAGAAGGGTTTGTACCTAATTATGCTAACTTAATTTATGATAAAGATAAAATAGAATCTGGATTAGATAACCAAGTATTAAAAGAGATATTATCTGAAAGAAAAAGAAAAGACTTAATGATTGGTCCTTCCGGAGTAGGCAAGTCAACTCTTGCTGCGCAGTATGGCGAGTTTATTAAGGGTATTGAGGACACTGAAAAAGCAACATCTTATACTATATTATCTGGCGCCGGAAAAACGAAAGCGGGCGGAATATCTCCAGCACTGCAAGAAATAATAAATTCAGTAAATCAGTCGGGTGGAAAAGTATCTTATTTATCTGCCAGTGATCAAGTCATAGATGAAAGAAGAAAAAAGAGAGTCGAAAATCCTGTAACTGGCGACCTGCGTTCCGAAAAACAATTAAAGGGTACACAGTTTGCCCCAAAAAACCAATCAGGCCTCACAGAGATCATACAAAAAGCCTCCAAGAAATTTGAGATAATTAATGCCGCCGAAGGAATTGTCCCGAACTTTGTTACCGAAATACAAGAGGGTTCACCCGCAAGTTTATTCCGAAAGAAGTCAAAAGGTAACATTGCAGCAAAAACTAGAAACTTTAAGCATTCAGTCTATTTAAGCAATGGCGAAAGACTGTCAGGTGTTTCTGATAATCCAGCCCAAGATCCTTTTATTGGTTACGATAAAAGCAATCAATCATTTTCAGTACAAAGAAAATATATAAAACCAGATGATATTCTTAGTTCTAAAGATGGGAATAAAACAGCTGAAAAAATTAGAAAAGAATTAATTGAAAGAAAGGTTTTTAGTACTGGATATATTCCTAATTTTGCAGTCACTTTATCAGACGATAAATATTATAATCAAAAAAATGTACAACATGGCATAACTCAGCTTTACAACAAGAGCGGTGGACGACAAAAATTAGCCCCAAAAGAATTAGAATTTGCAGCCGAAAGATATATATCAGCAGTTCAAGACAGCGGAAAAACTTATCCGGGCGGAAACTTTAATGTCGGTGGCAAAAAGTTTAACTTCAATGAAGTTAGCATGGCATTAATGAAACATGGCCAGTTTTACCAGCCTAAAGAAGGTGAAGCTGTAGATTTATCGGAAGGTTTTGCAAAAGGCTATGTCCCTAACTTCGCGGTAAAAGCAATTAAGAATATAATTGATGGAGACACTGTTGAAGCTGATGTTTATATAGGAACAAAGCAAATTGATCATAGATTAAAAGGGGTTGATGCTGTAGAAAAGGATCAAGCATTTGGAACTAGGGCCAGAACATTAGCAAGCAAAAGATACAGCTCTGATAAAAAAGGGATAAAGCTTCTTGATAAAACTAGAGTAACCGACGGAGCCGCCGCTTATAACAGAGGCTTGTTTGACGATAAGGAACTCGCTAAAGAATTAGTCATCAAAGGATATGGAATACCTGATATTGGCTACTTAACAAAAGGTCAATACGGCGAATATTCTAGTTATGCAAATCAAGCGATGAAGCAACGTCGCGGAATTTGGGGCACAACTCATTTTACTGAAGATCAAGAAACCGGACAAAGAGACTACCATCATCCAAAAGCCATGATGTTTTTATATCAATCAGGCTTGGCTGAAAAGGCACAGAAATGGTCAGAACTAAATGTAAGAAAAACAAGATTCAAAGGTGCTAATAAAGCAACTTATGGATATGCTTCAGGAGAGAGCTCAAAAGGAAAAGCGACATATTCAAATGGCTTGATCCCAAATTTTGCCAACCCATTAGCGGATGCAGTAAAACGCGAAAAAAATGCGGGCATTCCTTCTTCAAGGATTAGGATTGAAAAAAGCTCTCAATTAAAAAGCCCCCAAAATCCAATAGGGCTAGCCGTCACAAATACTCGTGATGAGCCAGCTGGATTGCAACAGGGAATTAGACGTGCAAAAAACATGGGAATTGATCCCAAAACTCACGGTGCATCAAAAGGGTTAGTACCTAATTTTGCCAACCCATTAGCGGATGCAGTAAAACGCGAAAAAAATGCGGACATTCCTTCTTCAAGGATTAGGATTGAAAAAAGCTCTCAATTAAAAAGCCCCCAAAATCCAATAGGGCTAGCCGTCACAAATACTCGTGATGAGCCAGCTGGATTGCAACAGGAAATTAGACGTGCAAAAAGCATGGGAATTGATCCCAAAACTCACGGTGCATCAAAAGGGTTAGTACCTAATTTTGCTAGAGATAAATCTTCTCAAGTGCAGGAAGGTGGACTCATGCAGCTTTTTGTTTTTCAGTCGTTGTTAAGTACGGCAAATGGATTCTTGCAACAATTTGCCGAAGACGGAAGTGAAGCGGCTAAAATGTTTTCTAAGGCAGGTCAAGCTGCTTCTGGTATGGCTTCAGTCTTTTTAACTACAAAAGAAATAGGTAGTCAATTAACCGAAGGCATGGGAATTGATCCTGGAAAAACAATAAACCTGCGCGATTTATTCTCAGAATCAGGGAGAAGAAAAGCTAAAGCTGGCACAGGAAGGTTTACACAAGGGCTCAAGGCTGCCGCAAAAGATGGCTTTAGTCAGGCTGGATCAAAAGGAATACTACAAGGCGTTAAGGCCTTCTCTGGGGGAATAGCTTCAGCCGGCAAGATGTTGTTAAGGTTTACACCAATGATTGGTAGCCTTATAAGTCTTGGAACGGCTGCCAATGAAGTTTTTAAGTTGTTCAATGATGGAAAAGGCGTTATGTCTTTATTTGAAAGTGCTTCGGCGAAAGCGGCTAGAAATCTAGAAAAACTTTCTGAATCAACACAAGCACTAGAATCCGCATTAGGCGCTCTTCAGTCTCAGACAGAGAATAAAGAAAAAATTGACGAGCTAGAGCTTCTTGGTTCTATGCGTACACAAAAACAAGAGACTGAATTGTTTCAATTAAAAATGAAAGAACTCGACATTCAATCGAAAGTTCAGAAGTCTATGTCTCAATTGTTTCAGGAAAATGTAACAGGAACAGCTATTGCCTCCAGGCTAAGTCATCAATTTACTCAAAGCGGAATCACAGTCGAAGAGCAAACAGAGACTCTTCAGAAATTAATTAAGGTACAAAAACAAAGAGTAGTAATCGAAGAGGGCACAAAAGCGTTTGGAGACTTGATAGAAAAAAGATTTGATAGCTTTTTTGAAATGGGTGACCTGGGGGGTAAAGACGCTAAGTTCCTTGAACAAGCGGCGTCATTTAGGGGAGCGCAGGCTGGAATGGCTCTCGGAGGGATTATGGCTGGATCTGAA
>Ga0181421_1000174_pt1 | contig 17900 bp, 24 predicted proteins | sample 44SPOviralmetaG_FD_130146 | JGI IMG/M metagenome (GOLD analysis project Ga0181421, IMG submission 130146) | Marine viral communities from the oligotrophic San Pedro Time Series (SPOT) site, San Pedro Channel, CA, USA - 44 SPOT_SRF_2013-06-19 | ecosystem: Environmental > Aquatic > Marine > Strait...
GTTGTTGTTTATTGATTGAGATTCTAATCAACAATCAAATTTAAGTTTTTCCAAGAATGGCGACCAGGAGATTCTGGGGACATAAAAAATTCTATCTATTAATACAAGTTTCAATATACAATCTATTTATTCACAACTATAATGACCCTCTGATTCTATCCACTTATAACCTGCGTTTTCCAGACTCTCCTCTGCCTGCTCCAACTTCTCCTTCAAGTTGGCAATCACATTCTCGGCGATTGCCTGACCTACCTCCCAGCGACCCTCCTTCTCCTTCAACTCGGCAATCTCCTCTGCCATTGCCTCCTCCCTCTTAATGTTCTCTTCAAGGCACGCCTCACCCAGAGCAGTAATCTTCTTCGCCATTTCCAGCGACCAATCTGCCAACTCCTTATTCTCCTTCTTCAACTTCTCAATCTCCCCCATAAACCCCTTCCTCATAGTCTCCAAGAGTCTCGCTTCCTCAGGAGTAGGGTCTTGCTCCTCCCCTGCTATCTCTGCTTCCAGCAACTTCTCCTCCGCCTCCAAGTAGGCGGAGTCAATGTCGCGCTCCCATTTCGCAGACTGAGCGGACATTCTTATTGTTGTATTGATTTCTCTGTTTATTTAATATGCTGGATATTTCTTATCAACTATCAAATTTAAAAATTTCCAAGAATGGAAACTTCCACTCCGATTAAGATATTAAGACTCCGATTAAGACTTTAAGACCAGTTTTAAGACTTTAAGACTGAATTAATAACCAAACCACCACCCATTCGCAGGTTGGGTCTCAGGCAATTCCCTCTTAGAGATTATTTCCCATTTTTTATTTATGTCATTCTGTTTCTGTTTTATTAATACAATCTCTCTCTTGACCGCTCTTATCTCTCCTAATATTTCTTGTAATAATTGATTATTCTTCTCTGCTCTCCTCTGAGTATATCCTGTTGGGTCGTCCATAATATATTATGTAGATTCTTTATCTTTATCTTGAATTTTATTATTAACTATAACCATTAATATCTCAAAGAGAGCAAGGAGGTCTGGGTGCTCTACGAGCAACTCTCTTATCCTCTGTAATTCTATGATATTCGCTATATCTAACTTCTCACACTCCATTACTTATAATTAAATCTATTTTTAAAATCCTTGATTGACCCTGACCTTGTTTTCTTATTCCATAATATCCAACGACTCAATGCTCCTGCTGTCATAGGAGCATTCCAATTCTCTCTTGCTCTATGGCGACTGAGATATCTATCCTTTCTCTTATCGTCTTTATTAATAGTATAATCAGACATTCCCTCTGCTCCAAAATGAGTTGTCTTTATCTTTTTATTATCCTCATAGAAGACTGCTGTGAGTTTCTTACCTTTTATTTTAGAAGGTTTAATTTCTACTCTCTTCATTTATTAAAAGAATAGAAATTTATTAAAAAATATAATTATCGGTCTTAAAGTCTTAAAACAGGTCTTAAAGTCTTAAAACAGGTCTTAATATCTTAATTTTATTTATACAGAGACCGAGACTGTTCCGTCAAGACTGACATAGAAGATAGAGTCAAACATAACATATGTATCACAGCGAGCAGTGAGAGCACCAGCATTTCCTGACTGGACATTACCTAACTCTAAGATAACAGGGAGAGAGCGGTCAGCAGTATTGACACCAGATTCAAGAGCGGAACGCTGGAAACTCTCAAAGTCATAACCAAGACAGAACATAGGGAAGGCACGAGGACCTCCGGCGGCAGTCCTACCGACGACATCCACATTCTGAATAGAACCAGCGTCTGCGAGATAATTGAAATGAGTGACACAACCTCCGCCGTGAGTATCACCAATCTTACCCCACGCTTTCTTACACTCATTAAAACCTTCTGACATAGACGATTGATTACCACCAATGACCGCCCCAAGAGTCGCTGCTGGATATCCACCAGTCTGAGGTTTAGTCATAGAGATTGGTTTAGCAGGATAGACTACTGACCCAATGCGGAATTGTGCCGTAGCAGTCTGATTGTCTGCGATAGGGCAGGAGAAATCAACAGACGGACCCATAGAACCATTAGCAGAATACCGAGCAGAATCAGAGAAAGTATTGAAAATACTCTTAATAGATTTTAGTCGTGCTGGGATATTGAGAACTGCTGGGGCATTATTCGCTTGGAATGTATTGAGGAAATGACGATATGAGGTCCCTGCTAATTGTAAGACTCCACCCTGTGCCTCCATAACCATTCGCATTCGGTCATAGAATGAGCGGTCAAGGTCTATTAACTGACCTACATACTGGACATCGCTCAAAGTGTAATTACCATTACCACCACCGCCGTCTGCGAACATAACCTCAGCACCAGAGGCAAGGTGAATTTCAAGAGTAATACCTGCGTTCATCATTACGAGGGGAAGATATTTACCTCCTTCTAAATTTAGAAGTCCAGATAATAGAGGGATTGCGAAGGTGTAAGAACCATTATTGTTAATGATATCGCCAGGAGCACCAACATTAGAACTCATAGGAGCAGTCGTAGTAGTAGATAGAATATCAGTTGAGACATTCGCCTGGTCCTGATTGGCACCAACACCAGCAACAGCAAAGGTTCTCATTCGTCCAGAGACATATTGAGGTTGATTAGCGCCAGACTGAGCACAGACCTCTTTTAAATGACCCTCCGAAGAAGTCCATTGAGTAGCAAGCGAATAGAGACGGTGATATTCGTCTATATCCTCTAAAACTACACCACCAGATTCAATCCTAAGTCGTTTAATGACGGCGGCTCCTGTGAAACCAGTTCCAGTAGCATTATTAGCGTCATTTAGAGTGACGCGACCTTGGAGATACGAGTGGGCGGTGTCAAGCATACTATCAGCATTAATCTCAATGCGGACTATATTAGACGCTTGACTGGTGAATGCCTGACCGTTATTCGGCAAGAACACTCGGCGATTATTACGAGACTCAATCGCAAGGGGGAGGGCACTATCATAGTTTAATTCCTTAGGGACAACTCTTTCAACTTCCATATTTATACTATGACATTGATAAAAAATTTAAATTTAAACTTTATTTTAATAATTTTAGAGGATATTTATTAATATTAATTTTTAATAATATATTGTCCGTCTCTTATGAAGAGCATTCCTTCGCCGTCATTCTGAAATATCTTCTCTCTTCCAATATAATTTAATAGAGAGCAGTTATAATTCTCAGTCTCACCAATTCCAAATCTTCTCCAACGACCCTTCCTGAAACCCATATGAGTCTCTGAATAGAATCCTCTTTTCCCTTCACCTTTATCATATCCAATCTTATCAATTGAATTCTTATATGGAGTGATTAACAATCCCAATTGAATTTTCAAATAGTCTTTATAGAACTTAATATCAGACTGATTCTTCTTGAATATGATTCTCCCATTAGGGTCTTTATATGTAGTCCATAGATTCGCCTTGACATTCCAATCAGCAATCTTCTCTTTCAATATATCTTCGTCTTCAATCCCCCACATATCAGACAAGCAATCCACATTCTCTGATATGATATGATATTGTTCCCTAATATGTCTCCTTCTTGGGTCTTGACCTTCTGATTGGCAAACCTTACTGACCTCTCCTTGATTATTCGCATATGTCATATATTCCCTTGGGACACATTCTCTTTCCCAACTATTCTTCTCACTCTGATTCAATTGGTTCATATAATCAGACAACATTGCGAGTTTCTGATTAGGTGAGTTATGGTGTCCGTATGTATAGGTATTGCCTCTCCAAGTAATTCTGTATTTATTAGGGTTTAGTAAATCAGGAGTCCATTCATAAGTCTCAATGTATGGTGCGAGGCACCAGCGAGACATTCTCATTACTATTGGATTCTGACTGATATATTCATTAAATGAAAGGTCAGGATTTTCTTTATCATAATCTTCAATCATACTCTTAACCTTATCCATTACAACCTTCTCAGCACAAGGCAGAGAGTCAATACAATCTTCTCTCTCAAATTTAATTGTAATATCTTTATCTTCCTCTTCTTCAATAATAATAGTGAGACCATTTAATCCCTGATATAATGTATCCATAGGGAGTGGGGGATAGAGGCATTCTGGGGGTTTCAAAATCTTAATAGTTTTTAAATATTGGAGCGGTTTAATAAACTCCCATATCTTATTGACGCAATCTTGGTCGTATTTATCTCCAAATAAAATTTCACCTATTTCATTCTTATCACCCTCATTGAGTAGGGCGAGTTGTGCGGTGAGAGGAATATCCTTCACTAACATATCTATACTCTATATTGTTGTTATTTCTTTATATATATTATGTAATTTATTCTATAATTCTAATATCGTCTCTTTCTTGAAACTGCTATTAGAATTCTAAAAAAAATCAAATTTATTTCAATCTAAAAAATGCTAATTATAGTCATAATTTATATGCGAGGGAAATTTTTACTCGCTGGGAGAGTGCCATTAGGATTGTATCTTTCCTCCGCTTCTGGCAATATATCATAGACATCCAACTCTGCTATCCATTGGACGACCACTCCTGGCAGACCACCATATAATAAATGACTGCTTTTCTGTCCGTCGGCGGCGTTGCGACAAGTAATTCCTAATTGTTCTCCGTGCTCTCCTCTGACCTCATATTTCCACTTTCTCTCAAAGAAATTAGCACACATAACACCCTCCTCCCAACTATCCATAAGTTTCCCACCGATTGCTGTATTAAATTGACCCTCTGCTGTCGCATTAGACCCTGCTCCTCCTGCTGGGACAGTCGCACCGACCCATATATCGCAACCACCATAAGCACAATAAGGGGCAATTGCTACACACCGAGAAATATGACCTCCTATATTTTCTTCGTCCTGAGCGGGGACAACCCCAGCAGTCAGTTCTGCCTCTGCTGTTGAAAGAATCTTCTGCCCTGAGGAAGAAGGAGTGAAATATTGTCTGAAATAAGAAGGAGGATTCATATCAGTATAAGCACCTCCCGGAGTCTCCCAAGAGATTAATCCGTCGTCATAACCAGCATTACCAGCATTGACAACACTGACTTTACTACTCAGAATCCACCTACGAAAAACTACCCATTGATAATTAGACCTGTCAGAAGTCGGTTGGGGGTCGTTAATATGACCCTCCCAAATAAAAGAACCATTCCTCCCTCCTTCTGGGTCAGCAGAAGCAGGTCCAAATGCTCTTGAAAGGAGCCCTCTTGACCCCCCACGATTATCTACCCATATCTTCCTTTTATTATAGAGATTTTTAAAACTCACATTCATAACTGCGTCGGAACTCATTTATATATTAATATAAAATATAAAAATTTAATTAACGGAAACCCCTTAAATGTGCTCTTGCTTGACGAGATAATTTACCTCCCTCTGTTATAATGTCTCTTTTTCTGAGTTGGTCGTGAGGTTGTGCTAAGAGTTTCGCACCTGCCCCTAATCCTGCGGTTGCTATATGAGTGAGACCTGTCCGAGCAACTGGTCCCACGAATCTTCGTGCCTGTTGTCTTATTTCTCCTCCTGACATAGCACTCTGAGGAACTTGACCTCCCTGCTTAAATAAGTGAGTTTTCTTACCAAATGCTCCTACTGCTTCGTCTATTTTACCGACTTTATCAGCAATATCCGCGACCTGATTGAGGTCCTTACCAGCACTCTTATCAAGTAGTCCTACAACTCCTGCTCCTTTATGACCTAACTTGGATATCAACTTGCTTTTCTGTCCGACCATATTAACAACTCCTCTAATTTTAGAACCTAATCCCATTTATATATATGTATATTTATTAATTTTATTTACTCTAAATTGTATCTTTAACTAAATCCTCCGTAGGAGTCTCATTAGAATCTTCTCCGGTCTGCTCTACCTCTATATTTTCTGTATTTTCCATTTTCTTCTCTTCTTCTTCCTCTTCTTGAACTTCTCTAACTTCTACATTAGGAGCGTGAGGTTGTTGGACTAAATCTGGTTCGTGAGTTGGGATTCTTCTACTATGGGACCTATATTGTAATTGACCTTTAAAACCTTGACTTGATAAATCGTCTAATTGACCCTGAATTCTATTTTTAAATATCTCTTTCTGTCTTCTAAAAGCATTATCAGGAATTATCTTTTTTCTCTCATATATGAAATCTATTAATATAACTATATGAGTCTGGAGACCATTGAAATCCATTGGTCTATTTCTTTCGTCTCTTAATTGAATATGAATATGATTGATTGCCTTGACTTTAACTCTTGACTTATGGAGATTGGATTGAGGAGGACTATGAATAATATCTCCTTGATTGCCTGTGATTGGGATATGTGCTAATATATCAGTAGAGCGACCAGTATCAGAGGCAATTGTAGAATCAGAGGCAAGATTAGTTCTTAAAAAGAGTCCGTGAGTGCTCCCTGTAATATCTACAACATTAGGACATAATAAGAAATAAGTGCCTGTGCCGTCCACAGCAAAGACCCTTACAGCAGTATCGTCTTGGGGCAGACCTATCTCTGAATCCATATATCCTGCTCCTTGCTGTTGTATCTGTGGGACAAGACCAGCAGGGAAATTTAAGAGTCTAATCATATATTTTCCCTTAGTCGGAATAAAGAAGAGTTGGATTTCTGAGTTAGCATTCGCATATCCTCCTGCGATAAGTCCTGGTCTTATAAGTTCGGTGAATATTAAATTGACCTGAGTAGATAATGAGGTTGTTGAGTAATTGCCGTGGGAATTCTCTATATTATAATAAGGAGCATTAGGCAGATTAGCACCGAAATCTATATCAAATGTCGTAGAAAGACCAGTCCCAGAGTTAAATATCTTAAATTGAATCTTGTCATTGACATCGTTTCTAATGTCATAAAAGGAATAAGGTATAGAACAACTATACATACTCGCGAGCATCATCTGATTCTCGGGGCATATAATAGGTTCTTCTAAATCTAAAATAAAATCAGCAGAGACTCCTGATAAATCTCCTGATTGGTAGTCTGCCTCTGCGTCCTCACTATCTATATAGACTAAAATTGACTGATTAGCGTGAATGTCAGGTTGGAGTGCCATTATATATTAATAACATAAATTAATTAAAAGGATTAATAACTTGTCTTCTAAATGCTTCATTGTATTTCTCAACTCTCAATGCGTTCTGTTGGATATTGTTAAACTGCTTATCAAGAGGAAATAAATCCGCTGATACTGGCAATCGTCCTATATGACCCCCTCTTGAAAAGGTCATAGGGTGATAGGGGGTATAGGTAATCGCTGGACCTATAATTGTATTGCTTTCCTCAAATTCGCTTCTTGATTGACCGCTTAAACCACTCATATTATATTATAGAGATATATATTAATTAAAATCTAATGAAATCTCTTTTCTTTTTATTTCTAATCCTCTGAGTTCCTTCTTTTCTGCTTTTTTCCTCTGTTGTTTTTCCGACCTTATTTCCTTTCTATTTTTAGGGATTTTCCCCCATTTCTCACGAGCACAAGTTTCTATGACAATATCAGGCATTTCAGGATATTTCTCTCTATACCAAGCAATTCCGTCAGCAACATTATCTATTGAGAAGAATGACATTGGAGGAGTATGGTCTGATTTATTTCCTATATCTGAGATTTCTTGATTACTCTTGTCAGCAATTTTATAATCAAATCTATCATATTCAGGACGACATTTTTCGTCATACAATTTTCTCCTCATATCTAACTCCTCTCCCATAGACCCTATAATAAAATTCGCCCTTTCGTCTGTTGTATGGAGCATAACTGGGTCTCTTAATGGAATGTCATTGTCATTAATAGAGAGAGGTTGTGCTAAATCAGGGGCAATATCCAACCAAGACTTCTGATTCTTGTGGTCAAAACTCAAATAATTCATTATACTTTAATAAATATAAAAATAAAATTCTTTAAACTAAACTTCCTGCCCTCCGTCTGCTATTTCTGACGGAGTTATTCCGTCTGAGTCTGCTGAGGAGGCGACCTCTGAGAAATCTATATCTACGCCGTCAATATGGACTCCTTCTACTGAGGCATTTAATCCTTGTCTTTCAAATTTCTCTCCTTGTTTTCTCCTATATGCTAATGATTGTTGGTTTCTTAATCTACTGACTTCTCTGGCAGGAGTCTTCGCCTCCCCTGTGAATGCTTCAACCTTTCTAAATGTTCTTGGAGTTGCTGATAATAATTCCTCAGGGGGAGCGTCTGGATTCGCTTCTTTTAGTGCTTCAACTACTCCTAATTCACTTGTCCCTACTGAGGATAAATCGTCTGTATCTGTTCTTGAATATTCCGAAGAAGGAGGTCCTGAGGGTGTTGTCAGAGGTCTCCTAAATGGAGTAGGTTGTTCGTCTCTTCCTCTTATTAATCGTGCTCCTTCAAGAGCAGGTCCAAAGAGTTCTTCGTCAGCACGAGTCCTCTCTAAATATGAGTCGGTTGTTTCCGACCCTGTTCCTCCTCTTGGATAGAATTCACCTGCTAAATCTGAGAATTGAGAGGCAGATAAGTCTTGGACTGGTTCAAATTGTCCGAATTGTCTTACGACTTCTTCTGCTCCCCCAGGTGAGGATTCTTCTTCACCAATATCTTCAAAATCTGCTGGGACACCTAATTCCTCTGTTCCTGCTATTGAAGAATCTACACCAGAAGGAGTAGGGACCTCAATAGATTCGTCAAAAGGTCTGTCTGGCAAACCACCTAATATTTCTTGACCTGGGACTTGTCTCATTCCTCCTCTCATATAATCACCAGCGTCAGAAACTAATCCTGAGGCGTCATTAAGAAATCTACTCATATCTGGTCCCTCTGGGAGTCTGTTATACATTGCTCTTCCTGCTCCACTTGCTAAATCTATTCCACCACCCATAACAACTTCTCCGACATCCCGAGCAGCAGGGAGTCTGTCATAAACTGCTTGACCTGCTCCTGCTCCTAAATCTAATCCTAATCTTCCTGCTGTCTGTGCGACATTAATAGCACCTGTTCCTGCTTGACCTGCTAATTCCCCTGCTTGCTCGGCAAATCTCGGTGGTTCTTGACCTGATACAGAGGTTCCTATTTCTGAAAAATCTTCTGTTTCTGCTACTGAGGGCGCCCCAGTCTGCCAAGGACTTAATCCTCCTGCTATTGCTACTGGTTCGTCAGACCTTCCTCTTACATATGACCTATTAGGTTCTCCGAATGGAGGTTCATTAAATCTCCTTACACTCGTAAATTGTCTTCCAAGACCACCACTATCACCACCAGACGAATCGGAAGAAGAAGAAGGTTGAGACCAAGAATATCTCGCACTTGCTTCACTACTTTCCTCACCGAAATCCTGCCCTACTGCCGTAAAGGACGAAGCACCAGAGGACGAAGGAGGAGGTCTATATCTATAATCTCTATGACTTCTCGCACCACCTCCGAATTGAGTTCCACCTTGGGCGAAACCAGCAGGAGCGCCGTATGCTTGGGGTCCAGGAGTTCTTGCCCCTCTCCTTCCTGCTGGATTTCTGGCATTCTCTACATCGCCGACTAATCCTAAATCGTCAAAGAAAACTTGCCCCTGTCCGTATGACCCAAGAAAGTCCTCGTCAGCATAAGTCAGGTCGTCGTCTCTTGGTTCATATGTAATATTTTCCCCTTCCCAAGCGTCATTATGGAGTGCTTGTCTCAATTCTCCTCTTGTTATTGGTTGTCCTGCTTCCCAGCGTCTCTGAATTCTTAATCTATTTCTATCTGCTGAGAAATCACCACCATTGACGAAATTGCCGTCGTCTCCACCAGGAGCACCTGCGAATCTTGCCCCTGTGCTATCTATAATATCTCCCATATATCTCTGTTGTCTCTGTAATTCTGGGACTGGTTTATATCCTAATGCTACTAAATGCTTCTGTAATGCTGAATGACTCAGATTAGAAGACTGAGTATCAACTAAATTTTGGAGTCTTGCTATCCTCGCCTCATTTGCCATTTTCCCTGAACCGAATTGAAGTGCTTTATCAGCAGTCAGAGTGCCTGTATTGCCTGAGGGTCTAAATGCTCCTCGTCTCTCTGGGATAGTTGTCAGTCTTTTTTTGACTACTTTCACACATTTACCCTTCTTTGACCTCCTTTTACCTTTCGGACACTTCTTCCTCTTAACCTTTCCCCCCTTCTTATATTCTGCCATATCTGCGTCTGCCATTATGGAGCCGTCTGGCATTCTATGATAACCCTCTGGAATAGATTGCGTCATATTTATTATATTATATATAATATAAATAATGTATGTTTTTGAGAATGATATTAAGTTCAACGCTGGTCCCTATAAAATGTTTGACGAAATCACTAAACCTAATAAAATAGAGAGACATAAGAAGGTCAAGAATAGATTAGAAGATAGAAAGAAGAATAAGAAGGTCCCAGAGTATATGGCACCGAGAGGATTTAAATATGGTTATCTTAAAGGAAAGTAAATGGGGACTTTTATTTATGTATATATAAATATATGGCAATTAAAACTACTGACTTAGAAAAGGAGGTCCTCAATGCTCTATTTAGACAAGAGAAACCTATCATATTCTCTCTGAAATCAGGTTTAGAGAAGTTAGGAAGAGGACACCATAAGACCTCTCATATGAATAGGAATCAACACGCCGACGCTCTTATAAAAGGACTTGATTTCAGAGGCAATAAGACGAAACAAGATTGGGGGGGAGAGAATTTATGGGGAAAAGTATTGAACTTTTCTAATGAGAAGAAACCTCTTAATGATACGAGATTGAATGCTATATGGGAAATAGTCAAGAAAGATAAGACTTGGGACGAGGAGAGATTTAAGGGGATAGAAGTAGAAAAAAAACTGGAGATAAAATACAATTATTCAGGGAGCGGTAAAATGGTGAGAGAAGTTGAAGGAGAAGTTATTGTCCCTCAGGGACCTGCTCTCCCTCAGAAACCAATAACTGCTGACGGAGGTTCTGAATTAATTCTCACACAGAAACAGAGGATTCGTGAGTTAGAGAAGAGAAACAGAGAATTACTTAATGAAGTCCAAGCAGAGAGAAGAAGAATAAAGGTTGTTGAAGCAGAGAAAACAGAGAAAGTTGGGTCAGTAAAGAGTGAGAGAAACAGATTAATTAGACGATTAGCATTCTATGAAATGAAACCAGTCAATATATTAGAGGAGTATGACGAAGGTGATAAGAGTTTAGAGTTTGAAAGTGCTGGAAATCTCAATTATGAGACAAGAGGAATCCATTATGATTATAGAAATTTTATTCTTATTCCTTTTCAAGAGAATAGATTACTCTATGACATTTCTAATGGGGAACTCTATTTCAGAGACGGAGAGAGAGTCGGAAGTGCTGATTTAAGAGATTTAGATAGGACAGGTAAGACAGCAGGAGCATTTTACGGAGCAGGATTTGGCAGAGGGAAAACAGACATTTTAGAGAATATTGAAGTTGATGAGGAACGGATAAAGTATAGAGGAGGAGAGGGATTTCGTAGGAGAAGTGAATTCCAAGGAGAGAGAACAAGAGAACAGAAGACAGATAAACAGAGAAGAGAACTCAATAAATTAATAAAGGAATTTGAAAATGGTGGTAGTCCTGTTATCATTGGAGATTATGGAGGAGAAATGATAACAATAGAAGAGAGAGAGGGGGGTATGAAATTCCCTAAGGAGTATGTTGTCTATAATGACGACGCTGACAAGATAGGTGATTGGGATAAAGAGAGAGGTATTATTAATAGGATAGTGCCACAGGGGAAACCTCCTGAACCACAATCAGAATCGGAAGAGGAAGAGGAGTCCTCACCAGAGGGATTTGAAGATTTTATTGAAATTGAATTTGAGGGAAATGATTTCTTAATTGACGAGGATACTGATAAAGTCTATGCTTTTGACGGCATATATGTCGGGGAGTGGGTAGATAGCGATATTGTCTGGAAGAATAAAGAGGAGAAGAAGAAACACGATATTATAAGACAGAAAGAAACAGGTGCTGAACCCTCCTCTGATTCTGATATGGAGGATATATCCTCTGAGTCTGATATAGAGACTACTGACGAAGAAGAAGAATCCTCTGACGAGGACATAACAGAGGATATGGAGAATATACAATTAGAATATGTTGATTTAATAGTAGATAAAATCCCTCTGAAACCAGAGCAGAGAGATAGTCAGCAGATACAGGCGAAATCAGCAGGGAAAAGTCATATGATTCTGACTGACGACGCAGACTATTTAGGATTTTTCAATTATCCATTAGATAAACCTCTATCTATGATAAGACGCTGGAATGAGTTAAGAGATTTCGTCTGGGTAGATAGTAAGCAGAGGCAGGTCTATATAGATAGTATGAGAGATATAATGGAGGACGAAGGTCAAGAGAGGAATATCCCTGACGCAGAATCCAGAGTCCCAACTAACATTATGAAAGTCCAAGACCAACAGATAGGAGGTATGACTAAGGGACACTTTCATAAAGAAGTCCCAGTCATATTACACGGAGGAGAGTTAGTCATTCCTAAGAAACATGTCGCAGAGGTTATGAAACAATCCGCATTAGCACACCAGATTTCTAAGATTCCTCCAACTTGGCAGAAAATAAAAAAGATTGTTAAGTAATATAAATGGCGAAGAAAAGACAATTGACAGAGGCACAGAAAGCAGGTCTGAAAAAGGGTCAAGAAGCACTGAAAAAGAAGAGAGAGGCACAGAGTGCCAAGAAAGGAGGAGGAGTCAAGGAGGAGCGTCATAAATTAGGTTCCCAGAAACATAAGGCAGGGCGTCCGAAAGGAGGTTCTAAGGTTAAAATAGTCAAGTAATAAATAAAATTATCATTTATAATATATAAATATGGCGTCAGCATTGTTAGCATTATCTAAACCTATCTACGCAGGTTTTAAGAGTGAAACGGATTTCATTAAGAATAATCCGAATATAGTCGGTAAAAGAGGTTCAATGAAGAGATTAACCTCAATCCCTTATGGTTTCAAGGCATTTGGAGAAGGATTTATTAAAGCAGGAGGAGGTGAAGCAATGGGTCGGCAGATTGCGAAGAAAAAGCACGGAGGAATGAATTGTGAGACTCCGATGCTGAGCGAAGCAGGGGCATTCAGGAGGAGCACCCCAGCAGTCCGTTCTGCTATGGGTGGGGGACATTTACTCGCAGGAGCAGCAGGAGCAGGTTTAGTCTTAGGACACCTCCCTGCTGTTGCTCTTATAAGAGAACACCATAGGGCACACGGAGACCGAGCGCGTCCTATTATGGGTTAAAAAATTTATGTTAAATAAAAATATCAATATATATATATGAGCGATAGCGACGAAGGACAACTTCAAGATTACTCGGTGGACCAATTGGCAGGAGCGGTTGTCTTAGTATTAGGAGCAATTGCTGGATTGCTTCAAGTGATATGGATGAGTAAATGTCATTGTAAGGTAAATTTATGTTATATTTTCAGGTGCGAGAGAAGACCACCAACAGAGGAGGAAATGAAGTCATTACAACAGAAAATAAAAGATAAAAAACAGGATAAAATCTTAAAAAAAGAGGATAAAATCTTAAAAAAAGAGGACGAAATATTGAAAAGAAGTGGTAGTGCTCAGTTAGAACCAGAACCAGAACCAGAACCAGAGTTAGATAAACTGGTCTGATTGCCATTATATTTCACTTCTTTATTGAGTCCATTATTGATTGCCTCTAAAAACAACGCCCTTAACTTTTCTCTTTTTTCTGGGGGTTCAACTTCAAGACAACCTTCTATCATTTGAGTTATGTCAGTATGTTTTGGCATAAAATTACACTTTTCCTTGTCATTTCTGATAAAAAAATGTTTATCAGAATTGTCTAACCAGAATAGAGCAGTCCAATAGTCTTTATTCCACCGACCTTTTCCTTGCTGAAATGTTGTTCTCATAATATTTAGTCTAATGGAGACAATAATTTACATAATTAAACTTATCTAATATAAAATAAATGGTTGAGACTAATAAAAATAAATTCAATAAGAAATATGGGTTTAAGAGAGACGCTCCTCACGATAAAGCAGAAATTTCAAGACTTACAGGAATCCCTCGGTCTATTCTTGATAAGGTATTTGATAGGGCAAGAGGGGCGAGAAAATCTAATCCAGAGTCAGTTCGTCAAGTTGGCACAGGAAAGAAAGTTGGAGGTAAGAGTCTTAAAGGAAAAATGAGTGCGGAGCAATGGGGATATGCTCGTGTCTATTCATTTGTAATGAAACAACCTGGGACCTGGAAAGGAGCAGATAAAGACTTGGCAGATAAAGTCAAGAAGAAGAAGATAAAGGGATATACGAGGTGAATGGTTAGTCCTCATCGTCAGACCAATTTATCTCCATTCCCATTTGATTTCCTTTTAAATTTTTGATATCTTCTTTAAGTTTTTCAATAGTCTTCTTTAATTCTATATTTTCTAATTTGAGATTATCATAAGACATATCCACTTTATGACCTTTTTCCGACCTTTTCTTGGCATAATATCTCGCATTAATGAGTTTCCTCTTTTCCGCTTTTGATAATTCTTCCATAGTTTATAAATGTAATGTCTTTTTAAATAGATTAAGATTTTAAGATTGGACTTTAAGATATTAAGATTGATTTTAAGATATTAAGATTGGTTTTAAGACATTAAGACTATTTTCGGGAGGTCTGCTATATTTCAGACCTCCCCAGATTTTTCGCGAGCGCTCAGATTTTCGGTTTTTTTACTAAAATATTGATAAATAGGTCTTAAAGTCTTAAAACCAGTCTTAAAGTCTTAATCTTCAATCTTAATATCTTAATAAACGCTTACATTATTTCCTCCGTCTATGATTCTCATTATTCCAGGAGCGAATCCGTCTGTTGTCCCTGAATTTCCGCAGTAAATATAAACTGGATTGCTTGAACCTCTGAAATATGGAGTGATATAGTAAGTATTTCCAGGAGTAAGATTTCTTATCCACCAAGTGAGGATTGTGAAGTCTTGGTCTGATTCGTCGTTAAAATTGAATCGGTTTCTACTATCTGCTTGATAAGACCCAGCATTATAGTCATAAAGACCTCCATAGAAGATTCTACTATCTGCTCTAACATTTGCTCTAAACTCAACCATAACATTAGCACTCTGTGCCTTGAAACTTGTCCTAAAATTACTACTTAATTCGCTATATACATTACTGAAACTCTTAAATAGATTAGACCTCTGAACTTTCGTTGCCAAGACTGCTCCTGGGATTAGATTAGTTGTTGAGGATAAATCAAGATAAGTCGCAGTAGTCGGATTAGAAGGATAATCATTTCCAGTAATCGCAGTAGCACCTGGTCCTGAGGTCATAGTAATACTATCTATCCCAGTTAAATCGTCGTCTAAATTAATAGTGTCTGGATTGGTCGTTGTATCAATAGTGATATTCTTTCCTCCTTGATATGTTGTATCAGTATCAGTAGAGGATATAGTGATTGGAGTGCTTCCGTCATATGTTGTCTCAATTGCTCCGTCGTCTGTATTAATAAAATTTATATTAGTTCCTTTTGTCAAGACATTAGGCACTTTTGAGACTGTTAATGCTCCTCCTCCTGCTCCAAGAGTAGTATTATCATATTGTAATTCAACCTCTCTATTAAGTCCTCCTCCATTATTAATAACCATAGGGAGAGCGCCAGTCAGATTCAATTGAGTATCATTATCAATAGAGGATATAGTGATTGCCTGACTTCCGTCATATGTTGTTCCAATATTAAAAGTAATGTTAGTTCCAGCAGTGAGTGAATTAGGGACCTTCGCAACTTCCATTTCAGTCCCATTAAAGACAATAGTATCATTATCAATATCAGTAGCAATTCCTCTATTAAGTCCTCCCAAGTCAGTAATGACAATTCCATTCTGTTCTACGAGTGTTAATTGAGTATTAGTGTCTGTCGCATTAATAGTTATTGGAGCAGTTCCATTGTAAGTTGTTCCTGCTGAGTAAGTGATATTAGTCCCAGCAGTCAGATTTTCAAGACCAATCATAGAAGGAGTTAATGTTTTATAGATATTCCCATTAATAGTAGGGTCAGCAATGAGGACTTGTTCTGTTGTAGGGAAATCACCTTGAATTTGAATTTGTCCTTCTTCTGCGAGGTTAGCGACATCCAATTCTAATTCTCTTAATCCAGATAAAGTCTTTGAGAAGGTTGCTTTATTCATTATTTTATATATATATAATATAATTAATAATGGGACGATTAGGTCAGAAAGTTAAAAAGATTGGTGCGACTGGAATGAAAATAGGGGCAGGAGTCATAGGTCTTGGAGCAGCAATGGGAGGTGCTTTTGCTACTGGTATGAAATCAACAGGAGACGGAGATTTAGGTGGGGGAGCGAGTGAGTTAGGTGCTTTCAATCGCCGAGTCTCTCCTCCTGCTGAACCAATAGGAAATCTATTCTCTGGAATCTCCTCAGGAGTCAGTGGTCGTCAAGGAGATTTTCTAAGGGACGCAGAAGCGGAGTTTGACGATTTTGATTCTTCTTTCTCAACCTTTAAGAAAGGCGGAAGAGTGAGGAGAAAGAAAATGTATAGATAAGATATAAATGGGTCGTATCGGTCAGAAAGTTAAGAAGATTGGAGCAGTCGGAATGAAAGTCGGTGGAGCAATAGGAGCATTAGGGGCGACAGTCGGAATGGGAATGCTGGGACAGAAAATGGGTGAAATGAGTGATAGTGCCTCTCGTGCTAATTTTAATAGAGAACAAGACGCAATTCAAGCAAGGTCAAGAGAAACATATTTAGCAGGTGAAAGTAGATATGGAACTCCCTCTGAATATGTCAGGACAGGTCAGATTCCAGGATTCTCTAATTCATTTGACGATTTTGACGACGACCTTGGAGATTTTGGATTGTAAGAAATAAAGTAAGGTTATTTTTACTTAAATCTTTATATATGTAAGAATATATAAATGAGTGTAAGTTATGATAGTTATGTTGATATCGGAGAACCTCAGAGAATGGCTCCCGAGGGGATAATCACAGAGGATAATATTCAAGAATTAACTGAAATGGCAACCCAAGAGGTCCCTCAGCAAGAAGAGCAATTAGAGGTCCCTTCTAATAAAATGGAGGCACCAATAAAGGATAAAGTCAGTAGAAAGAAGAATAGGTCTGAAAAGCAGAAAGCGACATTTGAAAAGGCAAGACAGAAGCGATTAGAAAATATAGCGAAGAAAAAGGCAGAGAGAAAGGCAGTAGAAGACCAAGTTGCGAAGGATATGGATAAGCAGGATTCTTCGTCAGTTGTAGAGACTCCCAGGCAAGTCGCGACAACCAATCCTCCTGCGGACCTACCGAGTATGGAGGAGCAGGTCAAGGAATTAGAGGAGATTCAGAATGAAGTCATTAAGGAGCAACCAATCTTAAAGAAACCTAAGCAGAAAGAGGAACCATTAAGATATAAGTCAAGTAGGTCAGGAAGAGGTCGCAAGGCGAAAATAGTCTATGTAGAACCCAGTAGCAGTAGTGAGGAATCTTCTGAGGAAGAAGTAGTCTATGTTAGACAGAGAAAACCGCAGAGAAAAAAGAAGGTTGTTTATCACGACGATTATGGTGAAGAGGCAGAATTCAGGTCAGTTGCCCCAAGACGAACTAAACCAATATCATTCTCCGATGTATTTAAATATGCTTAATAGTATATATGTCCGAAATAAAGGAGGTCCCATATGACGATAAAAATATTAATGTTTCAGCGGTGGAAATGTCTTGCGACGATAATTTTGATACCAGAGTTCCTCTGCCTCTGCCTCAGAATTTAAGTTATTTTATGGTGTTAGTAGGGAGACCAGGGTCAGGGAAGAGCACATTATTACATACACTCACAGGAAAGACAGGGAAAAATTATAATAAAAAATATGACAGAGTATTTTATTTTAATCCTTCTAATGCTACTCTGCCAGAGGA
>Ga0181421_1000180_pt1 | contig 17458 bp, 12 predicted proteins | sample 44SPOviralmetaG_FD_130146 | JGI IMG/M metagenome (GOLD analysis project Ga0181421, IMG submission 130146) | Marine viral communities from the oligotrophic San Pedro Time Series (SPOT) site, San Pedro Channel, CA, USA - 44 SPOT_SRF_2013-06-19 | ecosystem: Environmental > Aquatic > Marine > Strait...
CAAATTCCTTAGACTGATATCAACGCTCGTCGAACCGATACCAACGCTGGTCGAACCGATACCGACTCTTGGAGAAACGACTTCGTTAACCGCTTTCTTGTAACTTTTTAGTAAGTTAATTATTTTTTTTATAAACCCAAAAAACATTTTTAATTATTTAATATAACATATTGTGGTGCGATTTCACAAATTTCTTCGCAGATACTTTCTACCTCTCTTTTTTTCATTTTGCGAGATAATTTTTTGAGTTTAGTCACCTCCGCACAGAATTTTTCGTATTCTTCTGTTTGAAAAACATTTTCTTTTGTTTTACTATCGTAGATAAAGGTATCGAAAGTTTCATACCTTGTTGGATCAATACATCTTTCGATAGGATCAAAGACGGAACTACCGACAACCCAATTAAAAATGTCATACCTATTAACCTCGATGTTAAATTTATTCATCAAGTATTATAAAGCAAGGTGGGGATATGTCTACTGAACTATTCTGATTCTACTTCTTATTTTAGAAACATGACGTTTCTTTTCTAAGACAGAACCTCCCTCTCTGCTCCCAGCTCCATTTGTATTACCTTCAATAGTAACTACATAACCACTTGAGTCGATATCTTTAACAGCTAGACCTATATGAGAGAATGAAAAAACAACAATGTCACCAGCTTTTATATCTTCATTGCTTGGTTTGCGGAGATCCACCCCTTTGCCATCCTGTTGTTTAGCCCAATTTTCGAAGTCCCAAGCCCCCGCAGTTCTAGGACGTTTGAAAGAAACATCTTCTCCTTCTATAGCTTCTCTGACCAACCAACAAATAAAAGCGGCACACCAAGGCCAACCTTTATCTGCATCTAACCAAGTAGCAGCTTTATATTGATCAACTCTAGGACCGCAATTGCTACCATCTACTTCTGAAACACCTATTTCTCCCCTCGCTAAAGAAACCATTTTTTCGGCAATATCTCCTTTGGGAGTTGTTTCATTCTTAGTGGATATTCGAGCTAATATAGCATTCCAAGTTACAGGCCCATCGACACCATCAGCAGAAATACCAAGGAGTTTTTGAACCGCTTTTACAACTTCTTTTTTACCTTTAAAATTCATTACGCGCACTTTTTGTTAAATCCAGCACATATCGACATTACAAAACATAATACGATAGCTAAGATCATAAAATCTCTATAAGTTGTTATTTTATTATTTAAAATTTTACTTTTAGATTCATTGTAATACATTTTTGTATCCATAATAATGTTGATTGCATCAATCGTGGGGTCAGTCATCTCATACATGATAGGAACTGAAGCTTTGATTTTATCTACATCACCAGCTTCCCCCCACTCAATCAATTTATCAACGTAAACACTTATTTTTTTCTCTTGTTCAAAAACAAAATTAGCCAACTCTACTTCATCTGGAGTTATATCCTTCTTGTATCCCTCTAAATATTTATCTTTATTAAGACTCTCCTCTTCTAAAATTTCGACCATTTCTGCTGTCGAGATAACTCCATGAGATGTTTTAACCACAGAATCAACAATTATAACTCCATACCAATCGAAACACATACCTATTTCCATTATAGAAGACTCTGATTGCCTAGCGTTTTCTTCTAAAGTAGAATCAATGTCTTCCGTAAGGATTAAACCTTTCCACGAAAAACAAAAACAAATAGCTGCTAGGCAGTAAACAATAAACTTGGGTCTCATCTTTTAATAAATTTTTCTGGGTTTTTAGCGAACTTTTCTGCCAGTCTTACAATTCCACTTATTACTTCTGGGCTAATTACACCTATTATACCATAGGTGATAGCTTTTGTAAGCGAAGAAACATCCGTCTGCTCTAATACAAACCAAGCTATTCCAGCAGCTATTGCCGCTGTAATTACTCTTTTAAATTGTTGTTTTAAAGACAACCCACTATTTCCAGATAATAATCTAGCAAACATAGCAGCAGCACCTACAAGTGGCACTAACCACCCTCCATTCAAAAACTCCCTTAAAATAGACTTTTCAGGTTCCATGTTTAACTATTTACACGGAATACAAAAAAAAGCCCCCCTTTCGGGAGGCTTTAATTAATTTTTTTTTAGGAAGCTATTAGAATTCGTATTTAAATCCTAGTCCGAAATTCCAATCATGATCAAGACTATATGGTGAGTTGTCTACATCATTGTGGTTATAAGTAGCTTTAGCTGCGACTGAAAGTCCATTGCCAAAATCATAATCAACAACAGTTCCAACCTCTACTGCATTATAAGAGTTGGCGAAGTTAGATGTGATGAATGGAATCACACTAAGATTAGCGACAGGGGTTTCAAAGATACGTGAGACAGTAAGTTCTACACCGTAAGAAGCGCTTGATCCAAGCTCATGCCAAACAGTTGCGCTTACGTCAGCTAACTCATGAGAGTGAGCTAAACCCAAACCAACCTGCTCCCAGTCACCGAAATCAGTTTCCACCTTTTGGAAAGATACTTTAGCATCGAAAGCTCGACCCAAAAGATCAACACCTCTACTCCAAGAGACATCAACCTGTGAATCAGTGTCATCATCTGTTTCGAAGAGACCTACACCAGCAGAAAGAGATCCTCCTCCGACCGAAGTGCCAAGAAGAAGAGAATAATTAAATGCATCATCTCTTACTTTTAGACCCCTAGTGTTTGTTAATTCAGTATGAGAAACTCCAATATCTACAGCAATACCTTGAGTAAGATTAGAAGAAGTTTCAGTTCCCGCGCTACTAAAAGCAGCGCCCAATACAGTCATAAGACCAATTACTAGTTTTTTCATATACGTTTTTTATTATTACAGTTTTTTAATTTCAGTCAAGAAAAACTTGACAAAAGTTATTTTTCAGAGTAAATCTCTCTTTCCAAGCGCCTAAACCGTGCATCTGAATGCCAAGTTTCATCAGTTTGAGGTGTATAGATACCTTTTTTAGTCTGTATCGGAAGACCCTGCTTCAGTTTTAGAGTAGAAGGCTGATAAATGTTTAAACTGTTTACGTTCATCAGCGAGTCGCTGGCGCAAGAGGTCAGCCCTATCAGCATCATGATTAGTGCCAGTTTGCCTAAGTTTTTCAATTTCATCGATAATTTGATCTTCTGTTTTTTGATGTTCTTTATGTAAGTCGTAATAAAATTTATTATTTTTTATATTTAAAAATAATTCTAAAGATTTTAAAATAGATTTAATTATAGCAAACACTACTTTTTAGCTTTGTAATTAGAATCAAAAATAAGCTTTTCTGTGATATCGCCATCATAGACTTCTTTTACAATGCCTCGAACTGCTTTAGCGCAATCAATAGCCCAATCGCGAGATCCGTTTAGCTCTGCACTGTAGCCATGATGATACTCGCCCTTCTTTGTGTATACCCTGTAAAGGATAGGTTTCGATTTCATTTATTTATGCGGTTGGAATTCTAATGCTATTTTACCTACGTTTTCTTTGTCATCTGATAGGTATCCGTGTATTAAAACACGGTCAACTAAGAAATCAACACTTTTTTCATCAAAAAGATATTTTTTATTATCAAAGAATAATTCTCTTATTATTGTTCTTGAGCCTTTCCTCACAAAACCCATTTCTGATTTTTTACCCATCAGATGCTCTGTAGTCTTGTTTGCTCCTACTACTTTAAATATTACACTCATACGATTTCTTTTACACCAGACCAATGTTTTTTCTTTGTCTTCTAGAAAGATAACTCGTTTTTGAAAAATTTCAATCCATTTTTTAAATGATTCTGCCTTGTGTATACGTGCTATTTCACCCCTCGTATAGTTTTTATTGTATTTTTTTTGTAATGAGTCAAATAATTCATATGCCCCTAATCCAAATTTTTTATTAGAGAAACCAGCTTTATTACTCATAGCGAAGGCAAAATGTAAATGTATATTTATTTCTTCTACAGATATAAAATAGTAAGCTATCGGCCCTTCGGTTCCTGTTAAAGAATAGATTTGGCAATCGCAAAGTTCTGCAAATATATCTTTTATTTTATGATCTCTTAAGATTTTAGATTTAAAAGAACAGAAATCATAAGGTTTTGATTCCACACAAAACTCATAAAAATGTGGCCACACTTCAGCAGGGTCTTTTACCTGTGTAATTTTCACTTCTTTTTTATATTATATAATAATAAAGTGTAATTTAAAATATGGCGGCAGAAGGAAAAAATAAAGTAGCAAGTAGTCTATTAGACCTACAACCAACCGCCATATTAGAATTGTTTAGGATTTTCCCTGACAGAATTAACAAGCCTACTTTGTTTTTAGGTTTTCACGGAGGCGCTGTTTACGACAAATCAGTTGTTTGGCAAGGTGTCGAGTATTTGCCATTAGCGATAGAAGCAGAGGGTTTTGATATATTAGCGGATGGAAAATTAGCTAGACCAAAAATAAAAGTAGCCAATGAAAATAATATTATTACCAATTTCCTGCAAAATTACAATGATTTTAAGAACGCCAAGATAGTAAGAAAAAGAGTCTCTGTAAAATTTATAGACGATGTAAACTTTGAAGGGGGAAACCCTTTTGGTTCAGCAGACTCTAAAGCGGAGCTAACAGATGAAACATGGTTGATGGGTAGAAAAACCCAAGAATCAAAGGTATTCGCAGAATTTGAGTTAAACTCGCCATTAGATTTAGAGAATTTTTCAGTCAATAATAGAAATATCGTATCTAAGTTCTGTTACTGGCAATATCGAGGAGAGGGGTGCAGATACGCTGGAATCCCTATAGAGAGAGCGGATGGCGAAGCGTTCCTTGACCCAACTGGAGGACCAGTAGTCCCTAGATATAGGCCAGAAGGAAATGCAGACCCTGCCGCTGCTGCGTCTCCAACATATTTTTTGGCTGATCCAAATGCGATATGGAACCCCACAAAAGGATACATAAAAGGAGATATAGCTGTCACTGAAAGCCCGACGATTCTTTTGCCTAGCCAAGATCCTAATAATAAGGGTCAACCTTTAAAAACAATTTTTGTCTGTGTATCTGGTAACACTGGTCAATCTCCAGAAGGTAATCCTACATATTGGCAAAAAGATGGTTGCACTAAGAAACTATCAGCTTGTCGCAAAAGATTTAATGGTATTGACTTAGTAAGTTTTGTATCTGCACAAAATATACAAAGTGGTTTTAGTGGAGTCAGGATATCTGGTATGCCAAGTGAAGATAATCCTTTGATTCCAGCTCATACAGGATTGTTCCATTCTAAAGAACAAGGATTAACTGGCCATTTCACAGGAGCATGGACAATTATGGGATGGGTGAATGTTAACTCGAACAGCCCTGTAGGTGCTGGAGTCTTAAGCACAACACCAAGAGACGATCAGAATTGGCCTAATATGCAATTCTTAAACATCAACGCTAATACAACTACACAAACACAAGATGGTAGTAGCTCAAGAAAAAGAAGAGGTGATAAAACAAATACAATTGCCGCTAACTATTTAGGCTATAAAATTAGTAGTACAAGCACAAATGCCGACAAGAACGCTTTTAGAAATGTCGCCCTTAACGAAGAACAAGATGGGGGAGACTCAAGAGAATGGGTTCAATATGTGATAACTAACAGCACAGGAACAGCCAATTTTGTTAATGGTGAGGATGCAGAACAAGACACACTTATAAAATTCTTTGTAAACGGTGTCAGTAAATCTGCTGATAATACCACTAGGTTTGCTAGACATGGACTGGATCAGGAAAACCAAAATTTATCACGGAATCTTGGGAACTTCGGCAGTTTAGCAGAGAGATTAGCTACAACCAGTCTATCTCACATGCCTGTCGCCTTGCCAGCATTACCTCAAACATTTATGTTGGGAGCAGTTGAATATTACCCAGGAAGGATAGGTTACGATACCAGACACGGAGGTGTTACAACCCCTTACACTACTTCTATGAACGGATGCATAGGACCGTGGGCTGTTTGGAACAGAGCTATTAATCAAGAAGAGATAGATTTCTTATACAAAAGAGTCAGAACTCCAAATGAGGTTACAAATGTTTTAGATTTTGCACCAAGGGAGTATTATGAATGCACAGGAACATACAGTGGAGTGACTGGAGATAGTTTAGTAGCTTGGTGGGATGCTAGCACGGGAATAGTTGACGGCGGTTCTACTTTAGGAATGTTAGATATACATACTGTCGGCCCATATCATTTAACAGGTAGCGGAGAATTCGAAGGTTTTAAAGAAACCTATGCAGAAGGACCGCAAACACTTTTACCCAACCCGACACCTAAAGAACCAAGATTTGGTGGATTTCCAGGAACTGATGGATTTAGTTATGGCAGAAACGCACAAATGTAAAGGGGAAGTTTCAGCTCTCCATAAGATAAAAGAAATAGCCCATAAGCATTTCACAAAGGAAATATGTGGCTTTCTTGGGTATGATCATGAAAGTAGAGAATTTATTGTTCAATTAGAAGACAATGATTCCGAAGATCCTAGATCATATTTCTTGATCAACCCTTTGAGTTATCTTTTGTTCAAAGATTCCTATGATATGGTCGCTGTTTTTCATAGTCATATATTAGGAGATGAAACAGAATCAGATTTTGACATTAAAATGTCAGACAATTGTTGCCAACCTTTTCTCATTTATAGTCTTAACACAAAAAAAATAAATATTTATACGCCCAAAACCATAGAAGCTGATGTAAATATACTAGAAAGGATTAAGGCAGTAGCATGACACAAGTATACATACATGGAATTTTGGCTCGGGAATACGGCGATAATTTTAAATTGAGCATACCAAACCCTAAAGATGTATTAGAGGCTATAGATTGCAACAGAAGTGGTTTTATTCAAAGGTTAGTGGAATTACAAAAACAAGGATTCTGTTATGATATTATAATCAATAAAGAAAGGGTCACTCAAGAAGAACATATTTCTAGAATAAAAAACCCTAAAACTATAGATTTAGTTCCTGCTATAGCTGGGTCGGGACCAGCATTTTTTTTACCACTCGTAGGAGGAAGTAAGTTGTTAGCTACTATCGCAAGCGCATTATTTTTCGCAGCAGTTTCTTACGCCTTGACCCCAAAACCTGAAATAGAAGCTTTAGAAATTGATGCAGATGGCTCCAAATCTTCTTTAATATTTTCTAATACAGTAAACGTAGCTAGTCAAGGATCTCCAGTTCCAATTGGATATGGTAGATTAAAGGTAGGCTCGCAAGTAATTCAGGCTACAATTAAATCATTTCCTCAACACCAAACACCAAAAGAATCTTTAGGAGGAGTTGGAAACCCTGTTTTCGTAGGAAATAAAGTGGGCCTTTAATATAATGAAACACTTACTAAAAAAACTTAGCATCGCTGGCGCTGGCAAAGGTAGTAAAAAACCTAAACCTCCCATCTATAAACCTCCTGTGATGGGAGAATTGCAATACGGCGCTTCATTTAGTTATGCAGAAACTTTAGATTTAATTAGTGATGGACCCATTGAGGGAATAGTAAATGCAAATGGAAAAATTGTAGATGGATTAGAAATGTTACAAGGTATTTATTTAGATGATACCGCTGTAGCAGTAACTACAGAATCCGATACGACTGGAGATGACTTAACTAGTTTAGAACTAGAAACTATAGAAACTCTCAATATGGGGTTGGATAGTACTAAAGGTGTCGCATTTTGTAGCGAGTTTTTCCAAGAATTAAAAGAAGCTCCTAGACGTAGCTCTGATGGAAAAATAACAGCTCTTCCATCTAGCACTCCTGGAGGAGTTGACAATAAGGAAGCGTCTTCTAATCCAGATGTGGCTATGGTTTATCTCACAGAAGAAGGAAAAAACCACACAACTATAGCTGGCATACGAAGTTATAATACGATTGATCTCTTTATTAGAGGTTTTGTAAAATACAGAGGTAGCGCTGGAGATCAAACTTTCCAATGGTATTTAAATGGAGAACAACAAACTGGATATAGTGATTCTAATGCAGCTTTCAGAGGTTTAGACACACCCATAGGGACGCTTAACAGTCTTATCTGGGCAGACAGCTCTTTAGCTTCATCTAAATTTATTTTTGCCTTCCAACCTGCTTACAGTCAAGCGACAGGAGGCTTTGGGAGGGGACGGTGGAATATAAATAGGACCGCAGCATTTTCTCAAAATGAAACCAGAATTAATGAAGCAGTTTCTAGTGAGTTAGATACTATCTACGAATTATTCTCTAATAATAACCAAGAAGGAGGCAATAGACTACAAAAAAGATTAGCTGAAAAAGCTTTAGAAATTTTAAATTTTACTGGAGATAGTGTAAACAATTTAATTTTAGATTACTTAAATCCAGAAGAATACGGGGGAGTTATTATAGTAAAAGTAGAGGATTCAAATAGCAATTTAGATAAATCTGTTTTAGACGGGAACCAATTGTTTAGTATGACCACTTTTCCAGTTGGGACACAAAGTGGCTTCAACTTAATCGCAGCAATGAAAAATGCGGGTATGAGAGTGACAGACGTAACATGCCCTGAAATAAATTCTGATGGGACTTTAACTGGGACTATGCATGGATTTTTGATTTTTGAATTCCCAATCGAACTTGATCCTCTAACAGAACCAATCGGGGGGTGGATTCGAGCGCAGCCATCTTTTTCAAATCCGTTGGAGAATATTGGCAATAGACGGCAAACTACCGATGCGTCTTTTACTTACAAAATACCTAAAGAAGTAATTGCAGCACTAAGTGATTTAAATTCTTTTAAATACGCAAAAACTCTTGATACAAATCAAATTATAGAGACAAATGCTACTGTAAATAATTTTAATGCTATTAATTTAAAATACAATTATAGTAATGTTTTAGCTGAATTTAAAAAAGGAGAAGAGTCACAAGACCCATTCAAATATTTTAACAAAGTTTTTATCGATCATCTGTATGATAGAGAGCTTTTTGGACCTTTCGGAACTGCGAGAGCCGAAGGAAACCCAAACGCCCTGAATGAACAGTCAAATGCTCCTCAAAGGGTTCAGATTGGCACTTCGATGTTAAATAGGAGCAGAGTTTTAGGAGAAACCGCAGATTTTTATAATACAGATTTAGTGGATGGTTTACCTTTAAACGAGGGTAGTGATGACGAGAGAAAAGATGCTGAAGGTAAGCCTAGAAATTATTCAAGTTGGGGAGCAAATTCATTCGCAAATTTTGATGAACGAGAGATACCTGTTGTTCATACAATATACAATCCTAATGTAGACGAAGTATTTGTCACCCTAAACGTATCAGCTTTAAAAGATACTTTAATTAAAGATGTAAATAATGTCTTTACGGGAAGAAATAAAGACAATCAAGATTTGAAAATAGGCACTACATTCCCATCAGTTCTAAACATCAAAATAGAGACGGGGGCTATACGCGAAAATGGAGGTTTTAAAAAACATAAAGAATACACATATCGTATAGTAGCTCTTATCGAAGGGAATACCTTAATTGATTTAGGAAATCCTGATTATAAAACTTCAAGTGGCAGAGAATTTGTAATTCAACTTAATGGCGCAGATGATAACCTTAATTATTTATCTAGACCTTTTGAATTGCCTCGATCTAAAAGTACAAATAAAGAAGTTTTAAGTGCTGATGGTGAAGTGGGTATAGAAGCTGGGACTTTAGAGCAAGATAGCAATGAAAAAAGGTATGTAAGAATTAGTAAACTTTCCTATGAAACAAACTCCGCTTTGTTGTCCAAAGTAGTCTCCGTAAAAAAGGTGACAGAAATAATTCCAGTTGATCTTCCTTACCCTTACTCTGCGATAGTAGGAACAAAATTAGATTCAAGAGCTTTTGGTAACATACCTAGAAGAAGCTTTGACTGTAAATTAAAAAAAGTCAAAGTCCCGAGTAATTACTTCCCCACAAAAAGAGGGAGAGATAAAAGATATTATAACAATCAAGAACTTTTCGATAATACGAGTAGAAGAGATAAGTTAATTTACAAAGGAGATTGGGATGGGTCTTTTAGAAATGAATTAGTATGGACAGATAACCCAGCTTGGATCTTATATGATTTACTCACAAGCTCTAGATATGGCATGGGTACTCATATAGATAGTGACACTATTAATAAGTGGCAACTATATAAAATAGGAAGATTTTGTGATGCTGTAGACGAGGACGGATATTTCGAAGGAGTAACTGATGGAAGAGGAGGTAAGGAACCTAGATATTCTTGCAATATTGTATTCGATCAAGGACAAAAGATTTTTGACGCAATAAACACTATTGCAGCTTTATTCAGAGGCAGAACATTCTTTAGTAATTCAGAAATTAATTTTGTAGACGATAGACCAAGAGGAGCGGTCAACTTGTTCACAAATGAAAGCGTCAAAGATGGTCTTTTCTTTTACTCTAACAACAGAAGAGATGAGCAGTTTAATTGTATAGAAGTAGGATATCGAGATCGATTTGATAATTTTTCACCTAAAATAGAGGTGGTAGAAGATGAAGAAGATATTAGAGAGAGAGGTATTTTTAAGAAAAAAATAGAAGGTATTGGTATCACATCTAGAGCAATGGCTCGCAGAACTGCACAACACCAAATATTTTCTAAGATAAAAGAGAATCAACAAGTCGCATTTACCGCAGGACTAGAAAGCCTATTGTGTAAACCTGGGGATCTCGTTATAATTGAAGATGAATTAAAAACTAATATAGCTAATTTCGGAAAGGTATTAGCCGTAGATTTAGAAGCGGAAACTATTAGATTAACAAACCAATTTAACTCTTCATCAATGGAGGGAGTCTTAAGTGTTTATAATCCTACTGGTTCTGATTCTTACTTAGAATTAGAGGAAACAGCTAACACTAGAAGACAAAGGTATGACAGCTTTACAGTAACAGGTATAGTTGGTGATAGTTGGTCAAAATACACAGGAGAATATTCTTTTTCAGGTTACACCCAAGGATACACTGAAGCCACAGGATCAGACGAAGCCAGATTTCAACAATATGCATCTTATACAGGTCTACCCGAAAGTGGGACAATGGTTTACTTTGACACTGGTGTCACTGGTTGGATATTCGCTTCAGGCACAGGAGAAGGAAACGCGAGAGCTATTGATTTAAGATCTGGCGATTTAATATCTGAATGGACTGGCGCTCAAACATTATCTGATTTTAATACTGGTAAGATATCAGTATTCGATATGGATGAAACTAGCAGAAGAGCAGTTTCACCAGCACCCACCTTCTTTAGCGGTCTAACTAATTTTGAAGTTTCGACAAGGGGCATAACTGAATCTGAACTTTCTGTAGCAACTCCAGATCAAATATCTATTTTAAGTGTTACAGGATCTATTATAGATCAAGATTATGGATCGATAGTTTCTGGTTTCAGCGACCCAAGCATATTACCTTTTGTTAAATTAGGTAGCCCTGCGAAATTTGAAATAAAACAAGCCAGTCCATTTTTCTATAAAGTCATTTCTATGCAGGAGGAAGCCACTAATGAATACTTGGTTACTGCTACGAAATACGATACAGGCAAGTTTAATTTAATTGATAAAAATATAAGTATAGAAAACGAAGTAAATACCTTTAGTTATCAAGTAGCTCAAACAATCAATGGAGTCACATATAAAACATTAGATGCTCCCACTCTTGACAATGTTACAACAGGAGTCCCTAATGCTTCAGATGGAACCTTCACTATCACAGGTATGTGGACTGGAATCACTCCAGCTAACACTGTCACAGGATATAATATGGTTTTAGGTTTACCTAATGGGCAATCTTTAAGTGAATTTATAACAACTACTGGAGGAGAATTTACAGGTCTTAATCAGGTGGGTGTATATAATTTCAAGGTGAATGCATTAGGAAATAGAGGTGGTGGTGGTGGTGACGCATATTTCGATTCTGACTACGCATCATCAGGTATATTTGTCCTTTATGAAGAATCTCTAACCTTTTCTAAATCATTTTTAGATAGAATAACAATACTCTAATGAACGAAACTGGATATAGTATATTAAAACTAAGCAAATTTGACGGAGCATATGTTTACGCCAAAGAAGCCAGAGAATTTGCTACAGGTTCGACAGGAGCAGGAGGTTATTTAAACGCTAAAGCTGTAGCTTCAGGCTGGAATGATGTAGAGTTTATAAACACGCTAGCAATAGGAGATACCATCCCAACAACGATTGGAATTGGTAGCACTAGTTTGATCACAGGAGGAGTAACGACAATTGGAGGAACAACTCCGATTGGAGATTTAAGAGCAGAAGCCACAGGATACATTGGTATAGGAACAACCATTCCATATATTTTTGAAAAAGGGAAGAATTATTCAGGTGCTTTAATGGCCATATACAAAGGCACTACTTGGGAAACGGGTAAGATAGGTATCGGAACAACAGCAGGAGATATAACCGCAAGCGGATACTATGAAGGTAATTTTACTACAAACGATATCCATGAGTTTCAAACATCTTTCACTGCTGACTCTACAGATTTATCAAAAATTACAACTGGAAGTGGAGTTTATACTGAAGGAGCTGACGTAACTTTACAGTTTAATATTTTAAACAGAAATGGAGAGCAATTATCTTCAGCGGCACAAATAGCTGCTGACCCATTTGTAAGTGGGCAGAAAATAAGTATTTTAAATACAGATGGAAGTGTAGTTTTTCCTGATTATAGAATTGGTGGGGACTCTACTTTTAATTTTTCTAGTTCGCAAAACATAGATGTTTTCGGGACTTTCACTAGAAACTTCGGAATCAGAAATGAAGTAGTAAACCAAGACGGGGGTGTCCATACCAGTGAGTTTTACTTATATGCTAATACGGCTACTTTCGATAAAGTATTTGTTAGGTCTTCGGGACAAACAGTTTTAAATGAAAGTTATACAAATAATAGCCCACCAGACACTGGTAGTATATCCTCCGCTGCTGACAGAGCTGATGCCATCAAATATTTTAACAATCAACCTATAAATGATTCGGGTGTCACTGGGTTTATTGAGTTTGATTTAGGGTTTAATGAATCACCAAACTTCACAAGTTTAGGAGATGTTGTTTTATTTCATGGAACTGGTGAAGACTTCACGACAAATAGAGGATCTCTAGTAGGAAACTTCCCCCTTAATTCTGTGCAAGAAGGGCAAAGAATTAGACTAACAGCCAATGATGGAATTCCAGAGGGAACAGGTCTATTTTTTAAATTAGCTGCCGACACTGAAGTAGGATTTAATGAGGAATTATTTACTGTAGGGCCATTTACTCTTGAACCGACAGTAGAAGGACCAGATTTAAATCTTTATAACCAAGGAGACCAATTATTAGTAGGAGATTTTACTATCGAAGGAGGTTTAGATGGAGATGATGCAGAGGGTGGTAATCTAAATGTCAGTGGTAACGCATTAGGAACAGGGATTGGTGGGCGTTTAACTGGGCCAGATAGTAAGATGTATTTACTTTCTGGAGATGAAGCAGGTGGTAGCTCTGATACTCTGCAAGATGTAGTAGACAGAGGCAATGCTACAACCAAAGATATTAATTATAATGGATCAAAAATTATTTTTAATGGGGATAGTGATAAAAGTATTAATTTCGAAAATGATGCTTTAACTTTAGGAATTGGGATAACTAGAATACAAAGCAACTTTCTTGGAATAGGAGCTACTACTAACAAAATAGTAATGTTCCCAGATCAATCAATTGTTATTGGTAGTGACGGTATAATTGTAGGAGGTTCTCCAGCTACAGGTTCTTCTATTTTAGCAGGAACAGGAAATGTTATTAGTGGACACTTTAATACTTTGGTAGGTGGTGCTGGGAACAAAATATCAGGTAGTCTTTTAGGATTTAACTTTGTCGGAGGTGGATCGGGAATAGATATAACGGGTAGTCAATATTCTTCAAGTGTTGGAGGAAAAAATAATGATATTTTAAATTCTAATTATTCTATAATTGGGGGAGGCTCAAACAACAAAATAAAAGATGCCACATCTAGTTTTATCGGTGGTGGCGAAGTAAATGAAATTCATGATGGTGTATCTGCTATAGTTGGAGGTAATGCACACATAATTTCAGGAGGCAATGGTTATTCTTTTATCGGAGGTGGAGAAGAAAATGAGATTCATGGAACATTTAGTTCTGTATTAGGGGGAGAAGGAAATAAAAATTACGGAAACGATTCCGTTACTCTTGGCGGTTGGTTTACCGAATCATCAGGTCGGTTTGCGCTTGTAGGCCCAGGAAAAGCTTCTAAAGTTAGTGGAGACTATGCTGTTGCTTTAGGAAACAAAGTAGAGATACCAGTAGCTCACACTGGAGCGACAGTTTTAGCAGATGGGCAAGATAGAGTCCACGCTTCTAGCGGAATGCATACGGCTACTTTAGATTTTGCTAGTGGCGTTTATGTTCCTACGATTGGATATTTTGGAGAAGGACTGCATGTTAGTGGTGTTCCTGTCCTTACTGGAGAGAATAATCCAGCAGAGGCTGATACTTTACAGACTGTAACGACTCGCGGCAACAGCACAAGCACCTCGATTCTTTCTACAGGCCCACATATCTCTGGTGTTACTGGATTGTTTTCAAACAAAGTTGGGATAGGAACAGATGATCCAAGTGCGACTTTTTCAATTGGTAGTGGTGATAAAAGAGCTTCTAATACAGACTTTGTAATTTCTGATGATACTCCACAAATAGAATTAAGAGATACTGGTAACAGTGCGCTTATTTCTTTCAATGATACTCAAGGGGTTAGAATTTTTTCAAATTATAGCACTAGCACTTCTCCTCAATTTACTATTGAAAATGATGGTAATGTTGGAATAGGGACAGCAACTCCTGATGATGCTTTGACAATCGTGGGGACATCAGCAGATTTCTCTATAAGAAAAGCCGATAATAATTTAGCTGCGAGAATAGTTCAGTTCTCTGCTGGGGGCGGTCAACTAAGACTGTATGATACAGGTTCTAATGAAACGATTAGATTAGCTGGAGATGGTAGCAATTCTTTCATTACTGGCAATGTGGGAATCGGAACCAACTCTCCAAGCTCCGCTCTTGAGGTCCGTGGGGGCAACATTGATATAGGGACTAACGATATTGAAGGGGCAGCTAACTGCAAAATTGAAATGGATGCAGCGGATGGATTCACGCTCACCAACCCTAACAACGCTCATGGTGTTGATATTGTAGCAGATGACCTTACATTTTTTGGTGGTGGTCTTGGCAATAGAAAGATTACAACAAACGCTGGAGATCTAAGCATCGACCCAACTGCCGATTTATTACTAAACGAAACTGCTGGTAATGTCGGTATAGGAACAGATAGTCCGACTGAAAGAGTAGAAGTAAGCGGTAGCCTCTTACTCGGACCTAGATCGAGTAGTGCTGGAGATACAATGCCTTTCTTGAAAATAGATGGCTATGATGAGCATGGCATAGAAATGGGTTGGGGGACTTGGACTAAGTGGAAGATAACAACCCAAGTTAATGGCCAATTAGAGATTTATAACACGGGGATTCAACACCAAAGCCAACAAGTATCCATAGGTAAGCAAGGTTACCACAAACAAGGCAATCTAATGGTCTATAGCACTGGATCAGTCTTGAGAGCGGGTCACAACTCGACAAATTATTCTATATTGGATATTGGAGTGCAAGATGCCAATTCGTCTTATCAAGGTGATGCTTATATAGATGTTCGCGCAGACACTTCTGCACTGTCTAGATTCCACTTTAAGAGAGACGGAGAATTCATCGCTTCTGGAGTAAGTGTCTCTGGAGATGTCTTGGGGACTGGCGTTGGTAATCGCATAACAAATAACGGTGTTCCCTATCTCCTCTCTGGAGATTCTCCTGCGGAGACTCAAACTCTCCAAGACGTTTGCGACAATGGGAACACGACAACAACTTCTGTTCAGCTTAACGGAGGGGTAGTAATTAACGAAGGTGGAAGTGATTTAGATTTTAGAGTGGAGGGTGATACTGCCACACACGCTTTGTTCGTAAATGGAGCGGATAATCATGTTGGTATAGGAACAGCGACTCCAATAAGCGATTTAACTGTCTATAGTAGTGACAGTAATACTGCAACAGTAAGCATCCATAATATAAACAATAACGAAACTGGCTCTCTGTTAAGGTTGGTAGAAGGAAACAACCATATGGGAGGTTTTCTGCAATTTGATGGGTCAGCAAACAAATTTAATATTGGAGTTCATAGCACTAACGACACAACATTTGCTAATGATACAAAAGCAATTACCATTGACAGGGATACTGCAAACGTTGGTATAGGAACAACTAATCCAACCCATAAATTAGATGTCAGAGGCGACATTGTTGTAAAAGGTGGATCTACTCAACACAGCGTCATCCGTTTCAGAAGGTCCAACTCTGTGACTGATTTTGGTTATATTGGATTTGAAAATCCTAGCGCAGCAAACGATGAATTTTTAATCTCAAGCGCAGGCAACGGAAACCCCATAAAAATACAGGCTGGAGCTAATGATACTATACATTTTTATGGTAACACAACTGCTTATGGAGGTTTTGATGGGAGCGGTAACTTTGGTATAGGAACAACGAGTCCAAATAGTATTTTAGACATACGGGATACGCAAACAGGTGGTGCATCTGAAATTAAGCTATTTAATCTAGATCAGGGGAATACTACCACGCAGACTTCCGCTTTAGTGATGTCTCCAGATCTTCGTGCAAACGGAGTAAAAATCGCAGCAGCAAAAGAAAATGCAGATTTCTCTTCGTCTGCTAACAAAGATGTAGCGATTACTTTCTCTCCTGTTTTAAATAACACAGCGACAGAAAGAGTTCGTATTAAATCCGATGGTAAAGTCGGTATAGGAACAACAAATCCCGCTGCTAAATTAGAGCTTTTAGGAAAACAAATGATTACAACGGGGGCCAATGCGAGCCCCCAAACAGAAGACTATTTATACATTGGTGGTGATGGTTTGGCTGGTGCAGACGCTGCAATATACATAGGTAACAGAGGTAATGGTTCTGGTTATGGTTGGAGAATGTTCTATGAGGGAACAGGAAGTGGGAATGACAATAAATTAAAATTTAAATCTGAAAATCTTGGAAGCCCTGTTGATGTAATAACAATGCTCCAAGACGGTAAAGTCGGCATAGGAATAACGAATCCTTCGCAAAAACTCCACGTTAAGGGTATCGGGATAATTGAAGATGCCAGTTCTACTAGTTTCGGAACACTTCAATTTGGAACAAACACCACTCGCTACATACGAGGCAACTCTGCTGAAATACAATTTGGATCTACAATACAACAACTTCATTTCCAAAAAACAAACGGTCCTGCTCAAGTAGCTTCTAGCGCAGCAAACGGGGTAACTGCAATACAACTGCTCGCAAGAAATATACACACCTCTGCAAACATTTTAGAGGTTGTAAATGGCAATGGTCAGACAGCAGATTTTGTTATTGATAGTGACGGTAAAGTTGG
>Ga0181421_1000182_pt1 | contig 17427 bp, 23 predicted proteins | sample 44SPOviralmetaG_FD_130146 | JGI IMG/M metagenome (GOLD analysis project Ga0181421, IMG submission 130146) | Marine viral communities from the oligotrophic San Pedro Time Series (SPOT) site, San Pedro Channel, CA, USA - 44 SPOT_SRF_2013-06-19 | ecosystem: Environmental > Aquatic > Marine > Strait...
AGGACTAGACATAGCTTGTACCGGAATCTCAAAAGAAGATATTGAAATTCTTATTGAGGGTAATATAATCAGAGTAAATTACGATAAACCAAAAGAAGAAGATTTAGGCGAATTTATCCATAGAGGTATCGCTAAAAGATCTTTTAATTTAGGTTGGAAAATTGATAGTAAGTTTAATCTATCAAAAGCAACAGCCGAGTTTAAAAACGGATTGTTACAAATAGTTATACCTTTTGCTAAAGGATCAGAGCCAAAAACTTTGAAAATTAGCTAAAAAAGCTCTGCCCTAGAGCTAGGTTATTTAAAATAAATTTCGTATATTTACGTAAATAAACAGTTATAAAACTATGGCAAATCCAAACTTTAAAGGCCGTCCAAAAGGTTCCGGCAAATCAACATTTATTGAAGACCCTATAATGGGAGATTTTAAAATTGCTATTGATGAATATAGCTTTAATGTAATTGATACTGTAAAAACTAAAACAGTAGGTTTTTATACTACATTACCAGAAGCAGTATTAGCTATAGCTAAACATCAAATGCTAGAAGATCGTACTTATCAACTAACTGAGTATGCTGAGCAATTTAAACAAACACATTTAAAACTTAAAGAAGCAATTTTAAAATGAGCAAAGCACGTGGACAATCACCTATGCGTAGGTATAAAAGACAAAATGAGTTTAAATTAACAACTAATCAAGGAAATAAAATAAATAAAGCAAAATTCGGTAAAAAATGAGTAAATTAAAACCAGTTAATGGGAACGTTATTCTTCGACCTATTGAGGAAGAAGAACAAATGTCAGGAAACATTATTATTCCAGACATGGGTAAAGAAAGACCTGATATGGGTGAAATTATTGCTATTTCAGAAGTCTATAATTTTAATAAGGGCGAATATGCACCTACAATATTAAAAGTTGGAATGAAAGTATTAATTCCAAAAATGGGTGCACAAGCAATTACCATTGACGGAGAAGAATATTATATAACTGCACAAAATTCAGTGCTATCAATTGTTGAATAATGACAGAAACAAGTTTCGGAACAGAATTAAAAAATAAACTTTTAGAGGGAGTTCAAAAGTTAAATAATAGTGTAGCATCAACCTTAGGACCTGCAGGTAGAACTGTTTTAATTAAAGAACAATATGGTGAAATTAAGGTAACTAAAGATGGAGTTACAGTAGCCAAGGCATTTCAAGAATTAGAAGACCAAACTGAATCTATAGGTTCGGAATTAGCTAAAAAGGTATCTATTAAATCTGCCAATGAAGTGGGAGATGGTACTACGACTTCAACAGTATTAGCAACTGCTATTTTAGAAGAAGGAATTAAACAAATTAATGATGGTTCTAATCCTGTTAATATTAAAAAAGGAATTGATGAAGCTGTAGCAATTGTAGTAGATAAACTGAAAGAAATGTCTACTGATATTACTGATGATTCACAAATTAAAGAAGTAGCTACTATTTCAGGTAATAATGATACTGAAATTGGTAATTTAATTGCTACCTCATTAGATAAAGTAGGTCGTGATGGTATTGTAACTATTGAAGAATCTAAAACAGGTGAAACATCACTTGAGGTAGTAGAAGGAATGCAATTTGATCGTGGTTTTAAATCACCTTATTTTGTTACTGATAATGATTCAATGGCTGCTATTTTAGATGATCCTTATGTTTTAATTTATGATGGCCGCATTACACAAGCATCAGAATTATTAAATGTATTAAATAAAGTAAGTAGTGAATCTAAACCTTTATTAATTGTAGCTGAAGATATTGATAATGAAGCTTTAGCAACATTAATTGTTAATAAAATGCGTGGTACAGTTCAAGTTGTAGCTGTTAAAGCACCTGAATTTGGTGATAGACGAACTATGGCTTTAGAAGACTTAGCTACAGTTACAGGTGGTCAAGTATTGTCTAAAAATAAAGGACATAAACTTGATAAAATGCAACCTATACAATTTAATGATTTATTAGGTTCAGCTCGTAAAGTATCTGTTGAAAAAGAAACTACTACTATTATTGATGGTAAAGGTAGTGAGGAAGCTATTACTGAAAGAGCTAATAACATTAAAACTCAACTGGATAGTGCTACATCAGCATTCGAAAAAGAAAAGTTACAAGAAAGATTAGGTAAATTAGTTGGAGGTGTAGCTATTATTAATGTTGGTGGAAATAGTGAACTTGAAATTAAAGAGAAAAAAGATAGAGTAGAAGATGCTTTATTTGCTACTAAAGCTGCTCTTGATGAAGGTATTGTAATTGGTGGTGGTACTGCTTTATTATATGCTGCTAGTGCAATTGATCCACTAGGTAATGATGATGTTACTATTGGACGTAGAATTGTAAAACAAGCCATTTCAGAACCTTTTGTTAAAATATTAACTAACGCAGGTCACGATTTAAATGATATACGTTTTGCTTCATTTAAATTAATTGATTCAGGAAATGATTTATGGACAGGATTAAATTATAAAGATTTAACTGTATTAGATTATAAAAAATCTGGAATTATTGATCCTAAAAAAGTAACACGTATTGCTTTAGAAAACGCTGCTTCAATTGCTGGTACTATCCTAACCACTGAATCAGTTGTATATGAAAAAAGAGAGGATAAAGAACAAGAAGTTCCCAACCCAATGGCGGGAATGATGTAAATTTAAATTTAATTAAAAATGACAAAACAAGAAATCTTCGAACAGATTGATACATTGTATCAAACGTTCACAGCCGAGAATGCAGGAACAACAAAAGCATCTCAACAACGTGCTAGAAAAGCAATTGGTTCTATTAAAAAGCTAGTTACAGATTATCGTAAAGCTTCGGTTGCAGAAAGCAAGTAATTTATTACTTATTCCCAAAAAAGGTTAGGGGTTCGATTCCCCTTTCCTTTTCTACGTTAATTAAATACGTAATTATGAATAAATCAATTTTTATTTTAATGTTTGCACTTGCTGGTGTAAGTGTAAGCTGTGAGAAATCAGACTGGTTCTCACCTGAAGATGTTCAAGAAATTAGAAGTGGTTATCAAGCACAAATTAATGAGCTTACTATTTCTAAAAATGAGTTAACTACTCAAACAACATCTTTAACAGCGCAGATTGACGATTTAAATGCTACGATTACTGCATTGGGAGTAACTTCTGATGACCAAGTAGCCGAAATCGCCACTCTAACTACATCTGTAACAACTCTGACAGATCAGATTGTTACTTTAGATGCAGAAATAGTGACTCTTAATGCTACAATTACAGCTAATGGGAGTTCCACTATTGACTTGAATGCACAAATTACTACCTTAACTTCACAAGTAGCTAGCCTTACGGCAGATGCAGTTACTTTACAGGCATCAATAGATGCAGCAGAAGCTGATGTATTAGTTTTACAGCAATTCAAAGATTTAAGGCATAAAGTCGATACAATGGTTGCAGCAACTATCTCAGATACAAATCTGAATAAAGCTATTGACTCTGTATCGATTGGGTTAACTTCAACAAGTATAACCCCATCGACTCTTAAAGGATTAATTACAGCAGAATCTAATTGGGTTTTTAATAACGCAGTTAAATCTGGTACTGTATCAATGACTACAGCCGCAAGTTCATTTTATGATACTTCAACTGATACTAACGTTGTAAACTTTAAAACTTTAGTAACTGAAATGACAACAGCATGGAACGCAGCTAAAGAGTCACAGTTTATTTTATGGTGGATCGAATTCATTAAAGAATACGAGAATCTATAAAAACTTATTATAGGGGAGCGTGTCTCCCCTATTTTATTTTATTATATTAATGGTTATATGATTAAAGAACACACTTTATTTACAGAGCGATTTCGTCCAACAGATCCTAAGGATTATATTGGAAACGAAGTATTCAAAGCAAGTTTAGATCAATGGATTAAACAACAAGACATTCCCCACATTTTATTATATGGGCCTGCTGGTACAGGTAAAACTACTGCTGCAAAATTAATTGTAGCTAATTTAGATTGTGACCATATCTATATTAATTGTTCAGATGAAAATGGTATAGAGACAATTAGAGAAAAGGTAAAATCGTTCGCATCTGCCGCGACATTCCGCGCTTTAAAGGTGGTTATAATGGATGAAGCTGATTTCTTAACGATTAACGCACAAGCCGCATTACGCAACGTTATTGAGACGTTTTCTAAAACAACGCGTTTTGTATTTACTTGTAATTATATTGAACGTGTAATTGATCCTATACAATCTAGAACATCAGTATTTGAAGTATTACCCCCTTCTAAATCAGAAGTAGCTAAGCGTTGTCAAGAAATATTACATGAAGAAACATGCAATAATGCACCCGCAGATATTGTAGAAATTGTAAATAAAACATACCCTGATATTCGTAAAACATTAAATTTACTACAATCATGTATTGTATCAGAACCTGCAGGTACGTTTTTACAATTAAATAAAGATATTGTTAATCAAAAACAATATACAGATCAAATTATTGATCTAATTAAATCTAATGATGATAAAGCATTTAATCAAATACGACAATTAGTTGCTGATTCAAATATTAGAGATTATAATGAATTATATAGAGCCTTATTTGAAAACCTAGATTCATTCCATAACCCAGTGTTAGGTACAATTATTATTGCCGAATCACAATATCAGTCTGTCATGGCTCCTGATAAAGAAATTACATTTATGGGGTGTATTGCTAATTTATTAAAACCATTTTAAATGCAACAACAACAACCACAGATGAACTTAGATTTATCTAAAACAACTGCTATTGATACTCCATCAGGAGGTAAAATCTGGCAACAAGGAGTTATTATCCGTAGAGTATCTAAATTTGTAGTAGGAGCGCAGGAAGATGCTATTGTACCAATTCCTGTATTTTTTGATCCTACAACAGGTGATATTTTAGAAGATACTTTACCTAAAGAATTAAGAGAAGAATACGAATATAGCCCTCCAAAGACGCTATAATGACTATATTTGATTGGCTTAACGAAATCAGTTATAATAAAACTCCCTGGTTTTCATTTACAGAAAAAGACCAGGAATCTTTTAATCGTTATATGATAAATCGTTTTATATCGATGAAAAGTGATTATATTGATATAGTTAATCTAGTTCAAAAATATCCTTTATCGGATAAGAATTTATACAATTTTTATTGTAAAACAATACCAAAAAAGAAAACATTCTTTAGATATATAAAACCTAAAAAATCCAAAATGAATAGTTTATTAGTTTCAATATTAGCTCAAGATCTTAATATTAGTGAACGTGAAATAAAAGATAATCAACATTTAATATCAAAGAATTTATCTAAAAGTATACTTCAACAGCGAGGTATAGATGAAAAACAAATTAAAAAAATTTTAAAATGAAAGTAGAATTATACAAAATGTTAAAAGCAGAAGCTGAATCTGAAAAAGCCAAAGCTATGTTATCACTTGATTTATTAGGTAACCATCCTGCTGGAATTGGAGACCATAGCACAGAAGATTTCTATAAAAATGCTACTGAAGCATTATCTATGCTAGTTGATGCTGATGATAAATTAGAAGCTTTAGATAAATATTTTAAACCACATAAGAATTTACTTTAATGAGTGATTCACTAAATAAGTATTTCGAAACAACATCTACATCAGATACCAAAACACTTTATCCGGGCGACATTAAAGTTACTGTAGATAAAGCTAAATTAGATTTTGATATAGCATTTCCTATTATTTCTAAAGAATTTAAGAATATTCAAAAGGAACAATTAGAATTATTTTCTAAAAAAATGATGGATTATGGTTTAGGCAATATAGCATTAGGTGGTAATCTTGAAACTGATGATGATATAAATTATGCTTTACAAGGTATTCAAATTAGATTAAATGATAAAATTAATCGTTTAAAAAATCTTCTAAAAAACGGTAAAAGTTATGTTGAAGATGAATCAATAGAAGATACTTTTATTGATATAGCTAATTATGGTATCATTGGTCTTCTTTTGAGAAGAAAAAAATGGAAATAAATTACGCTAAAGATAAAGTTGTATCATTCTCACAATATTCTACTTTTAAGTCTTGTCCTCATAAGTGGTATTTACAGTATGTAAAGGGTTATAGAGATATTAAACCTAATATGCATTTCGTTTTTGGAACAGCTATGCATGAAGCCATACAACATTATTTACAAACCATGTTTGATAAATCAGCTAAAGTTGCTGATGAAATGGATTTAAATAGGTTCTTTAAAGATAAAATGATTGAAGAATATAATAAGTACAAGAAAAAACATGGACATTTTACTACACCAGAAGAATTACAAGAATTTTATTTAGATGGTGAAGCTATTCTAGATTGGTTTAAAAAACATAAGCGAGGTAGAAAAAACTATTTTTCTAAACGTAAACATAAATTAAAAGGAATTGAAGTACCTTTAATTTTACAACCAATTAAGGAACGTCCAAATATTAAATATATGGGTTATGTAGATTTAATTATCTACGATAAACGATCAGAAGAATATACTATATTTGATATAAAAACTTCAACTAAAGGATGGTCAAAATGGCAAAAAGGTGATGAAATCAAATCACAACAACTTTATCTATATAAACAATATTATTCCGAACTATTTAAAGTACCACTAAACAAAATAAATGTAGAATTTTATATTGTAAAACGTAAAGTATTATCGTTTGATGATGAAAATTTAATGTCACCTCATCAAGCATATCGTGTCCAAAATTTTAAACCAACTGATAACAGGCTAAGGTTAAAAAGAGCTAAAGAAGATTTTACGGGGTTTATTCGTGAATGTTATACAGCAGAAGGTAATCCTGTAGATAAAGAATTTAATAAAAATATAGATAAACTTTGTGATTGGTGTGAATTTGGAAAAGATAAAGATTTATGTGGTGCTGCATTAGCACCTGAAGAAAAATTTTTTAGTTTTTAACAGAGAAAGAATATCTATATATTTATATACACAAAATATAGAGTTATGACTAATAAAGATAAGTTACAATTAACAAGTGTAAAAGTACATAGACACTTGTTCGATGAATTTAAAGTAGAATGTGTTCGCACAAAATTCTCATTACAAAAACTTGCAGACCGGGCTCTTTATTTGTATCTTACAGATGAAGAATTTAAGAAACAAGTACACAATCAAACAACATTAAATTTAGACAAATAATAGTTTTATGAAAGAAGGTTATTTACCTAAAGAGGAACGTAAAAAAATAATGTTTCTTTGCGATGATATTCGTATGCATTCTGGAATAGCAACAATGGCCAGAGAAATCGTTTTAGGAACTGCCCATGTATTTAATTGGGTTAATATAGGAGCTGCTGTTAATCATCCTGAAGTAGGAAAAAGAATTGATTTAAGTCAAGACAGTGGTAATAGATTAAACATATCAGATGCTTCGGTATTCTTATATCCCCAAAATGGATATGGAAATCCCGATATTATTAGACAAATAATGAAGGTTGAAAAACCAGATGCCTTATTTTTCTTTACTGATCCACGATATTGGGAATGGTTATTTAAAATGGAGAATGAAATAAGATCTAAAATTCCAATGGTTTATCTTAACATTTGGGATGATTTACCTGCTCCTATGTATAATGAATCCTTTTACGAATCATGTGATACATTATTAGCTATTTCTAAACAAACTGAAAATATTAACAGAATTGTTTTAGGAGAAAAAGGAAAAGATAAAATAATTAAGTATGTACCTCATGGTATTAATGAAAATGTATTTAAACCAATTAATGAAGGAAGTGAACATTGGGATAGTCTTTTAGAAACTAAAAAAAGAATATTTAGTGGGAAAGAATATAACCATATATTCTTCTTTAATTCAAGAAATATTAGACGAAAGTGTATTTCTGATTTATTTGCTGCCTTTAAAGTATTTAAAGACCAACTGCCGGAAGACGAAAAAGAAAAAGTAGCCTTACTTTTACATACTCAACCTATAGATGATAATGGTACTGATTTATTTGCTGTTAGAGATATGTTATTAGGTCAAGATCCTAATATATTATTTTCTACAGAAAGAATCTCTCCTGAATCTATGAATTTGTTATATAATATTGCAGATGTTACTGTTTTACCTTCATCTAATGAAGGGTGGGGCTTAGCATTAACTGAATCTATGATGGCAGGAACTATGATTATAGCTAATGTTACAGGTGGAATGCAAGATCAAATGCGTTTTGAAGATGAAAATGGAAATTGGATTAAATTTGATAAAAATTTCCCTTCAAACCATTTTGGAACTTATAAAAAACATGGCAAATGGGTGATACCAGTATTCCCCTCTAATTCATCTCTAGTTGGATCCCCAAAAACTCCTTATATCTTTGATGATAGATTAGATTTTAGAGATTTAGCTAAAGCTTTAGAAAAATCCTATAGGATGACTAAACAAGAAAAAGCTGAAGCTGGTAAAGCGGCTCGTGAATGGGTTGTTTCAGATGAATCCATGATGTCTTCTAGAAAAATGAATGAAAATATTATTGATTCTTTTAATCAAACATTTAATGAATGGAAACCACGAAGAAATTTTGATTTTATAAAGATTAAAGAATTACCTGTTAAACAGTTACAACACAAATTAATATATTAGTTATGAATAAACCTTTTGTAGTAGTTAGTTGTCCTATAGATACCTTTTCTGGATATGGATCTAGATCAAGAGATGTAGTTAGGGCTTTACTTAACTCTGAAAAATATGATATAAAAATTTTATCTCAACGATGGGGTTCTACTCCTTATGGCTTTTTAGATGAAAATGATCCTGAAGATAAAAAATTATTAGATTGTATAATCCCATCTCCATTACAAAGACAACCTGATGTTTGGATTCAGATTACAGTACCTAATGAATTTCAAAAAATAGGAAAATTTAGTATTGGTATTACTGCGGGTATTGAAACTGATATTTGTACACCTCAATTTATAGAAGGGTGTAATAGAATGGATCTTATTTTAGGTTCTTCTAAACATACTATTGATGTATTTAAAAATACAATTTATGATAAAAAGGATAAGGAAGGTAATTCCCAAGGAAGTATAAAAATTGAAACTCCAACTGATATTCTTTTTGAAGGGGTAGATATTACAAAATATTTTCAAATTGAAACTAAAAATTTACCAAAAACTGAATTAGTAAAATCTTTAGATACTATAGATGAACAATTTTGTTTCTTATTTGTAGGTCATTGGCTACAAGGTGTTATAGGAGAAGATAGAAAAAATGTAGGTTTAATGTTAAAAACATTTTTAGAAACATTTAAAAATAAAAAGAAAAAACCGGCATTAGTTATGAAAACTATGAGTGGTGGTGCTTCTATTATGGATAGAGAAGATATTCTTAAAAAAATAGATGCTATTCGAAAGGGAGTAACGGGTTCTTTACCTAACGTTTATTTACTACATGGTGAAGTAGAAGATGAAGATATGAATCATCTTTATAACCATCCTAAAATTAAATCTATGATTAGTTTTACTAAAGGTGAAGGATTTGGCCGTCCACTTTTAGAATTTACACAAAGCAAAAAACCAGTAATTGCTCCTAATTGGAGTGGTCATGTAGATTTTCTTAATAGCGATTTTGCTAGCTTAATTCCAGGAAACCTTAAAGAAATCCATGAATCAGCAGTACAAGAGGGCTTATTAATTAAAGAATCTAAATGGTTTAATATAGATGTAAGTTTTGCATCATTATTAATGAAAGATTATTTTAATAGCTATAAAGGATACCAGGTTAAAGGAAAACGTTTAGGACATTATTGTAAAACAAATTTTTCATTTGAAAAAATGCAAGAAAAGATAGAAGAAATAATGGATAAAAATGCTCCTAAAAAAGTAGAAATTAAATTACCTAATATTAAAAAAATCTCATTACCTAAAAAAAATGACTAAAGATAGTTTAGAAATATGTCCCTTATGTGGAAGTGATGCTTGTTATGTTACTCAATTAAATGCTACAGCTAAAAATTATTTTTGTTTTGGATGTGGGTTCACTACAAATGATTTAATGATTGAAGGTGAATTTGATTTTGAGCAATATGAAGAAACTCTCCCAGAACTTTATAAAGATATTAAACAAACTGATGATTCTAATCGTGTTTGGTATCCTATTACTATTAATATAGAAGATAAAGGTACTGTATTTGCTAAAGGTACAAGTGCAGAAAATTGGCAATGGGCTGGGATTAAAGTAAAAGAAGTTTCTAAGGAAGAACAGGAAAAATTTAAAATTCCGGGTACTGACAAAGCATATAAGTACAAAACTGATATGACTACTTTAAAAGAATTTAGTCAAAAAGATTTTATGGAGGCCTTAGATTATATTAATTTTTTTAGTAGTTAATTATGGGAATAAGTTTCTTAATTACAGCATATAATGAATATGAAGAATTAAATCATTTATTAAGTCAATTACAACAAGTAATTAAAGACACTGATGAGTTAGTTATTCAACTTGATAGTAAAGCAACAATTGAAGTAATTTCTTTGGTAGATGAATTTATTCAAAAAAATAAAAATAATATTTTAATTAAAAAATGTCATTTTTCTTTAGATGGCCATTTTGCTAATTTTAAAAATAATGCTAAATCTTATTGTACTAAAGAATGGGTGTTTCAAATTGATGCAGATGAAACTTTAAGTGAAACCTTTAAAACAGTATTACATCAGGTATTAGAAGCAAATAAAGAAATTGATTTAATTTCTATACCTAGAGTTAATATTGTTAAGGGTTTAGAACAAAATGATATTGTTCAATGGCATTGGCAAGTAAATCAAAATGGTTGGATAAATTGGCCTGATAATCAACATAGAATTTTTAGAAATAAACCCGAAATAAAATGGGTGAATAAAGTTCATGAAAAAATAGTTGGATGGAAAACATATGCTGAACTTCCATCTGAAGATGATTCATACGCATTATATCATATTAAAGATATAGATAGACAAAGGTCTCAAAATGAGTTTTACTCAACGTTATAAATTAAATAAATAAGTTATGAAAAAAGTACTAATTACAGGAGGTGGGGGTATGGTAGGTTCTGCTATGGAATCCCCACTTAAATTAACTCGCGATTACTGCGATTTATTAAATAGAAAACAGACTAATAGATTTTTCTCCGCTGTTAAACCGGAGGGAGTTATACATTGTGCTGGTAAAGTAGGTGGAATAGGGGGTAACTCTAATTTTAAAGGCCAATATTTTTATGAAAATATATTAATTAATACTAATGTAATTGAAGCCGCTAGACAAGCAGGTGTACAAAATTTGGTATCATTTTTATCCACATGTGTATTCCCAGATAAAGTAAAATATCCCCTTACTATAGATCAGGTTCATCAAGGAGATCCACATGATTCAAATTATCCCTATGCCTATGCTAAAAGAATGGCTGACATTCAAATTAGGGCCTATAGGGAACAATATGGTATAAATTATACATCAATTATCCCTTCTAACATTTATGGCCCTAATGATAATTTTTCTTTAGAACATGGTCATGTAATGCCTATGTTAATTCATAAATTGTATTTAGCTAGGAAAAATAAAACCGACTTTGTAGTATGGGGTAGTGGGAAACCATTAAGAGAATTTATATATTCTAAAGATATAGCTAAAATAGCAGAATGGGTTTTATTTAATTATAAAGGTACAGATCCTTTAATTGTCAGTGGAGATGAAGAAATATCAATTAAAGATTTAGTAGGAATTTTAGTGGATAAATTTAAGTTCAAAGGTAAAGTTAAATTTGATAAAACAAAACCTGATGGACAATTAAGAAAACCATCAGACAATTCTGCAATAAAAAAATTAATGCCGGATTTTAAATATACTCCATTTGAACAAGGTATTGAAGAAACAGTTAGTTGGTTTGTAGAAAATTATGAAAATGCAAGAAAATAAAGTTGCCTTAATTACAGGTATAAATGGCCAAGATGGTTCATATTTGGCAGAGTTTTTATTAGAAAAGGGATATGAAGTATGGGGTACTATTAAACGTAATTCTGTAGCTGAAAATCAAACATCTAGATTGGATGAAATATATCCTCAATTATTAGGTAAATTACAATATGCTGATTTAACTGATTTATCTTCATTAATATCTGTTATACAACAAAGTAAACCATGCGAAATTTACAATTTAGCAGCGCAATCACACGTTAGAATTTCCTTTGATCAACCAATATACACAGCACAAGCTACTGGTATAGGTACGCTTAATTTACTTGAAGCAATAAGATTAACAGATCCTAAAATTAAAATGTATCAAGCATCAAGTAGTGAAATGTTTGGTAATAATATTGATAAAGACGGATATCAAAGAGAAACTACACCTTTGTCACCAGTATCTCCTTATGGATGTGCAAAAGTATATTCTTATAATATTTGTAATAATTATAAAAATTCATATAATTTATTTATTTCAAACGGTATACTTTTTAACCATGAATCTCCTAGACGTGGGACTAACTTTGTAACTAATAAAGTAGTTAAGGGTGCTGTACAAATCCAAAAAGGTATAAAACAAGATTTAATATTAGGTAATTTAGATGCTACTCGTGATTGGGGACATGCTAAAGATTATGTTAAAGCAATGTGGTTAATGTTGCAACAAGATAAACCTGATAACTTTGTATGTTCTACAGGAGTATCTCATTCAGTAAAAGATTTAGTTGAATATACTTTTAGTAAATTAGATTTAGATTGGAAACAATATGTTAAAACAGATACAAAATTTTTACGTTCTGAGGAACTAAGAGATTTAAAAGGAGATTCAACTAAATTAAGAAAGTTAGGTTGGAAACCTGATTATACATTTGAAACAATGATTGATGAAATGATCGAATATTGGGTAGAGATTTTATGAAGTTAAAAATTAAACATTTTGATTCTAAAGTATTTGAATCTAAGATGAAACATCTTAGAGATATAAACTTTACATTATTTGTAGATGATATCCCTCAATCTCAGGAGGATTTAATTGATTTAAATGTTTTAGTTTTACAAGAACCAAATGAATATTTTGGTTTACATGATTGGGCAATTAAAAACCAACATTTATTTTCTTTAATTTTAACTTGGGATGATAAAGTTTTAAATAATTGTGATAATGCTAGATTTTTACCTTTTGGGCATACTTGGTTTACACCTCATATTTGGAATAAATCTTATGATAAAAAATTTCAAGTGTCTCATTTAGCGGGTGCTTTAAATAAAACTTATGGTCATAGTTTAAGACATGAATTATTAGCTAGAAAAAATGAAATTAATATAGATAAAATATTTCATCACACTTATGGTAATAGACATGATATAGAAAATGCTAGAGCAGGTAAAGTAGAAATATTTGGTAATAGTCAATACGGTGTTGCAATTGAAAACACATCACATAGAGGATATTTTACAGAAAAAATATTAGATTTGTTGTTATTAAAAACAATTCCTGTATATTGGGGTTGTTCAAATATAGAAAAATATTTTAATACTACAGGAATTATACGTACTGAAAATGTAGATGATATAATTTGGAATGTTAATGATTTAAATCCTGATTATTATAATTCTATAACGGATGTAATAGAAGAAAATTTCCAAACAGCATTAAAATATGTTGATTATGAACAAAGGATAGTAGATTATATAACTAAAGTATTTAAAGAAAATAATATAATATGAGAAGAAAAGTTTGGTATGCTCCTCACAAACATGAATCATTTGGAGAAGCAGAGATTAAAGCAGTAGAACAATCACTTAGAGATGGTTGGTTAGCGGGTTTTGGTCCTAAATCCATTAAATTTGAAGAAAAAATAGCTAAAGAGTTTGGTAAAAAATATGGTGTATTTGTAAATTCGGGTTCATCAGCATGTTTATTAGCAATTGCTGCATTAGACTTAGAACCAGGAAGTGAAATTATTACACCCGCACTTACATTTTCAACAACTCTAGCACCAATTTTACAACTAGGATATAAACCTAAATTTATAGATAGCGAATTAAACACTTATGTCCCAGGTGTAGAACAAATCCTTGAAGCAGTTACTGATAAAACTAAAGCTATTATGGTGCCTAATTTAATTGGTAATAAACCAAATTGGACTATGTTAAAAACCCAATTAAATAGACTAGGTAGAGAAGATATCATAATAGTTGAAGATTCGGCTGATACAATTACTGAAACATTAAATTCGGATGTATCAACTACTAGTTTTTATGCTTCGCACGTTATAACAGCTGGTGGAATGGGTGGTATGGTAATGTTTAATGATAAAAAATATGTTAAACGTGCTTTAATGTATAGGGATTGGGGTAGAATAGGTGATAATAGTGAAAATATGGATGATAGATTTGCAAGTGATGTAGATGGTATTCCTTATGATTACAAATTTTTATATGGTGTTTTAGGTTATAATATGAAATGCACTGAACATTCAGCAGCATTCGGTTTAGTTCAATTGGAAAAATTTCAAACATATAAAGATATAAGGCGTAAAAATATAGAACGTTATCTAGATAACCTTTCTGAAGTTAGAGAAATATTATTACCAGATGATAGTATTAAACCAAATTGGTTAGCAATACCATTACAAACAGAACGTAGATTAGAATTATTAACATTTTTAGAAGAACAAAATATACAAACAAGAGTTACATTTGCCGGTAACGTTACTAGACACCCAGCATATAGAGAGTATCTACAAGATTTCCCAGTTGCCGATGAAGTAATGAAAAATGGATTTTTGTTAGGTGCCCATCATGGAATGAATACTGATGATGTTGATTATGTTTGTGATAAAATAAAAGAATTTTTCGGGTATAACCATGATTAAAAACATATTTTCTATCCCCATATATGTTTCTTTTGTAGATAAAATTATAGCAGATGAAATAGAAGAATTAGTAGTACCTAGACTATCTTATTTAGAAAAAAAGGGTAATGTTAAAACTGATTATTTTTCTAAAAAAATAGTTAACCCAAATGAAGTCAATAATCTTTTTAAAAATATAGATAATGAAGTACTAAAATATACCTCAAAAACGGGTATGGAAATTACTAAAAATATTCAATTTTGGATTCAAGATTACTCTTATAAAGAATCCCATGGAAAACATGTTCATGGGCCTGAATTACTTTCAGGAGTATATTATATAAGGGCAAAAAATAACCCAGGAAATATAAGATTTTATAATCCTAATCCTTACCCTGAATTATATAAGTATACTATTCCAATAAATAATGTTCTTAGATATGAGGTAAAACCCCAAAAAGGAATGGTTATATTATTTCCTAGTTGGTTATCTCATGAAGTATTACCTTCAGAAAATAAAAATTGTGTTAGAACTTGTTTATCTTTTAACTATTGTAAAAAAATATAAAAATATGAAAAAAACAGTTTATGTAACAGGTTGTTTAGGATTTATAGGATCTTACGTAACTAGAGCTTGTTTAAAAAAAGGTTGGCATGTAAGAGGTATTGATAAAATAACTTATGCTGCTAATGAAAATTTATTAGGTGAATTTAATCAGTATGAAAATTTTATTTTTGAAAAAAAGGATATTAATGACATAGATTTTTTATATGAATGTGATTATATAATTAATACTGCTGCTGAAACACATGTGGGTAATTCTATAATTAAAAGTGAAGATTTTGTACGTTCAAATATAGATGGGGTTCATAATTTACTTGAATTAATTAGAAATTATAGAGCCGAAGGTAAAGCTAAACCTACATTATTACATTTTTCAACTGATGAAGTATATGGTGATATTACAGAAGGTGAACATGTAGAAACAGATTGTTTAAAACCATCTAACCCTTACTCCGCAACTAAATCAGCGGCCGACCAATTAATAATAGGTTGGGGTCGTACTTATGATTTACCTTATATAATATTAAGACCAACTAATAATTATGGAATTGGTCAATATGTAGAAAAATTAATACCTAAAGCTACTAAATATCTTTCTTTGGGTAAAAAAATACCATTACATAATGGTGGAACTCCAATTAGAAATTGGCTTCATGCTAAAGATACGGCTGAAGCTGTTATAGTATTAATTGAAAATAATGCAGAAGATATAATAGATGATAATAACATTTATAATATTTGTGGTGGTTATGAACAAACTAATTTGGATACAGTAAATAAAATTATTAAATTATATTATCCTGAAGATGCAGCACTTGAAGAAACATTTCCTTTATATGATGATAATATAAATCAGTATTTAGATTTATCTTATTCTAGACAAGGGCAAGATGTTAGATATGCTTTAAATGACGATAAATTAAGAGCTTTAGGATGGGAACCAAAGGCAAGATTTGATGAAGAGTTGCCTAGTATAGTAGGTTATTATAAAAATAATTTTATATGGTAAAAAAGAAGGTTTTAGAACATTTAGTAGATTATTTAGTAGATAATAAATTTGATACATTTTTTCTAGTTACAGGAGGAGCAATTGTTCCTACTGTAGATTATATTGGTAGAAAGGAAGGAGCAACTTATTATTGTTTTCAACATGAGCAATCGGCGGCAATGGCAGCCGAAAGTTTTTATAGAACATCAGGTAAAATGGGTGTAGTATTAACTACTAGTGGTCCTGGTGCTCAAAATCTATTAAATGGTGTTTGTGGTTGTTGGTATGAATCAGTACCGTGTCTTTTTATTACAGGTCAAGTTAGTACATATGAATCACTTGATTCTATTCAAACTAAACCTAGGCAAGTAGGTTTTCAAGAAATGCCTGTAGTTGAATCATTTAAACATTTTACTAAATATTCCACTAAAGTTACTAAAGCTGAATTATTTGATAATATACTTAAAGAAGCTATAGCATCTAGTTTAACAGGCAGACCAGGTCCTTCTTTAATTGATTTACCAGTTGATATTCAAAATTCAACTATAACTCTAACATCAACAGATAAATTAAAATGGTGGAATAAAAAACCTATAAATTATATCCATCCTGATGAATATAGAGATATTATTGATAAAATTAAACAAAGTAAAAGACCACTTTTATTATTAGGGCAAGGAGTTAAATTAGCTGGTGGACAAGAAGATGCTAAAAAATTTATTGATAAATTACAAATACCTTTTGTAGTATCTTGGGGTGGTTTCGATACTATATCTCATAATCATCCTTTATTTGTAGGTGATATAGGAGTATATGGTAGTAGAGGTGGAAATTATGCTATACAAAATTGTGATTTACTACTATCAATAGGATCCAGATTAGATACTAGGCAAACTGGTGGACAATTAGAATCATTTTCTAGAGATTCATATAAAATAATGGTTGATATAGATGAAAATGAAATTTATAAAGATAGAGGTATTAAAATTAATCTTCCAATTGTTAAAGATGCTCAAGA
>Ga0181421_1000183_pt1 | contig 17425 bp, 31 predicted proteins | sample 44SPOviralmetaG_FD_130146 | JGI IMG/M metagenome (GOLD analysis project Ga0181421, IMG submission 130146) | Marine viral communities from the oligotrophic San Pedro Time Series (SPOT) site, San Pedro Channel, CA, USA - 44 SPOT_SRF_2013-06-19 | ecosystem: Environmental > Aquatic > Marine > Strait...
GCAATCTACCATTTTATGATGTCCAACGTGTGATTCTACTACGCCATTGACATACAATAATAGTGTGATACAAACCATTTCCACTGCCATCTTAGTGTCCGTTCTGTTGTTTAATTTCTAATTGAGTGTCTTTAATTTTTTCAATTTGTTCTTCTAATGAATTAATTCGTTTTTCAAAAAACTCCATCATCAACTTTTGCTGTTGATCAAACGGTGCTTGACCTGTTTCAATTTCTACAGTTAAACTTTCAAGTTCTCCTGCTAAGTGTTCAATCAACATGAACTGTTCGCTGTCAGCAGGTAAACTACCCATCTCACCTCTTGGCCATTTTATACGAAACTCAGTATTTTGACTCAAGTCAGATTGCATCATAGTCTGCTGTGTTTCTACTAAATTTAATCTTTCAACGATGCCAAAGTATGCCCAAGTTGCCAATGATGTAAAGGCAATCATGCTAATAATATTGCGAAGTGGGAGTGCTACCTCAGTTCCTTCATTCAATTTTGCTGCCATAATTTATTACCACTTTTCTTTGTTTGCCCAATATGCGGCAGACATCTTACCTTTTGCTATGTTCTTTGCGTGTCTCGCCTTGAACGATTTACGTTTCTTTTTCATCTTATCAGATTCACCCTTTTTAGGATCACCTGCTGTAGAAGCACCTTGTTCACCAAAACGAATAGTCTTAATTTTGTCACCATCTTTAGCGACAACGATATGACTTTTCTTAGGATGTCCTGGAGTTCGTTTCGCTTTATTGAAACCTGATACTCCTGCTCTTTTTAAACGAGGGTCTTTTTCTTCACAAAATTTCTTAAAAGAATCCATTTTACTGTCCTGGTGTTATTTTTTTAGCATGGGCAACTGCTTCTGGAGTTCCGTCGTCATATTTACCGAATGCCATCGCTCTGAAAGTTTTTTTCTTATCGTGCTTAGTAACACGAGAAACAGATTGAACCATAGATGGTTGCTTTACAATTTTACGCAAATGCGCTTTGACTTCTCCTGGACTATTACCTGTCATAAACAATGCAGGCAGACCATCGACATCTACTTTAAAATCAAACTTTTCGCAAAATTGTTTGAACCCAATCATTTTTTCATTGATCCAATTTTTTTACGAGTGCCAAATCCTTTGGTGTCACTCTTTCCAATCATACCATGTACGTCTGATCCTGGATCATCTTTACCATGATATCCTGCTGCCTTTCCTGGCGCAAGTTTCTTGATCTTACCCCCACGTTTCTTAAACGCTGCCATTGCTCTTGCCATTGCTGCAGGATCGGTCTTTTCATCGACATCTTTCTTAGTTGCCATCAACTTATCATGGTTGTCGATTGCATACTGATCTGCATCATCTTTATTGTCAAACTCTTTTGCAACAGTACCGTCTGCATTGTACACGCAAAACTTACCATCTTTTTCTTTGACGTGATCAGTTGGATCCATTTTTTCTTTAACAGACTTTTCTTTTTTAGCAATAGCGATTGCTGCTTGTTGGGCAGGATTCGCTGCTTTACCTTCAGAAAGTTCTACCATCAGTTCATCGAAAGTTTTCATTTTATCCTCTTTTTGAATTTCTTCGTTTTTAAAACCTTTACTGAATGCTTGATATGCGTATCTCATATTCAACATTGTCCTAGTGATCATCTTTTTATCACCAGTGATTGTAACTTTATTTCCTGTTGCTTTTGCTTCAAGTCCATTCTTTTTTGCCAAAGCGACTAGTGACTTTGCATCACGACCAACATCTTTTGTCCAAGTTGTTTCCGTACCTTCTTTGATCTTTTTAACTTTAACTTTCGGACCAAAAGATGTACCAACAGATTTACTATTACCCTGTTTCCGCGCTGCTTTTCGAATCGCTTCTTTTTCAGTCCTAGCAGTCACCGTCTCAATTCCGCCATCAATTTCAACTCTGAATGTTGCCATTATCCTCTTACCTTTGCTGCTAGATCTTTATCTGCTTTACCCCAAGTGCCTGAGGACTTAGTTACGAATGAATTGACACGTGCCATTCCCCACTGCTGTGGCGTAGTTCCTGGACGATGCCCAGTTTTCCATGCTGCCATGCCACGATTGTAAACTTTGCGAAGAATCCCGATAGGCATACCAGACTTTTCTGCTTTTTTTGCCAAACCCTTTTTTTCTTCTTCAGAAATAAATTGATTAAACTTTATCATTTGGTTTCCTTATTAGTTTTCTTTGTGTCGCGCATACGTGCACGATCGAGCATTCTGTCATGCCGTATTGAATCTGCTTTTTTCTCACGATCAATACGAGACTTTGCCAATTTTTCGTTTTCCGATTCGCCGTACATAGATTTGAATTTCAATGTATGTTTACTCGGTTTTGTCTTTGCCTTCGCGTCTCCAGGAGCAGGTTTATATGCAGCAGGATTATCATCTGACATCTTCGCTTGTTTCTTAAACTGAGCGTCCCGTTTAATCTTTGTAGACTTTTTCAAACCAGAATGGTATTTTGCTGGTTGAGATCCGTCGCGGTCTTTGATATCCGAGTCTTGCTTTTCAATAAGTTCTACGTCTGTTAACCATTTACGATAAGTCACACCATTTGATTCAATGATCAGATAGTTTGGACCAAGGATTTTAATAGTTCCTACAACATCACTTTCTTTTATTACAACACTGTCTCCAATGTCGAATAGTTCACCCTGAACATAAGATTCACGAACATTATCTACTGGATCAAAAGTGATTTTATTCTTAAATTCTTTTTGCTCTTTTAGACCAAGACCTTTGCGGACTGCATTATATACTGCTTTTGCATCTGCATTAGATAGTTTTTTAGGCATATATTGCGCAAACTGAGTGAAGTCACCATCGCTGGCAAACCCACGCAACTTAGTTCCAGATACACCATCCACACCTTTCGAGTCTGGATCGCGCTCGCCTGCACTCTCTACACTAATTTTAGAGAAGTTATAGAAACCATGGCGACCTTTTTTTCCGTTGTATTTATTTAAGAGAACGTCGTATTCACGAACACGATCACTTCCTGCAACAATTACAACACGTTTGAATCCTTCTGTGTGAAATAGAGATAAAGCATCTAATAAGGTTTTCAGTTTTTTGTCCATCATTATCTGACGAGCATACTGAGGAAACCCCTTACGAGCAAATTTTATCTTATCAACGAAAGGAATTGGATTCTTTTCATCATCTACTGTTTGCGTCAGGTAAATTCGAAATGGATTATTACCTGCTTTTGCTTTTAGAAAATCAAGAAGTTTTTCATGTCCTGCTGTAGGAGGATTCATTCTTCCCCATACAAAATATAAAGTCTTCTCTTCTTCTACTAGAAAATTCTTAAATGAATTTATCATTATCCCTTTTTCCGCTCAATTTCTTTTTTGCGAACGTCTTTCAACATTTTTCTTGAAAGCATATTAATGCGTTTCTTGATGTTCGGTTTATCTAATCTTTTCTCTATTTCTTGTTTACGAGAAAATGATAGTTCGGATTTTGGGATGCCTTTGGTGAGTTTTTTGAGAATAAATTTACGTGCTGCTTTGCGTGCACGTCTTTCCAGCGTTTCTTTATTCGCCATACGACGTTTCGCTCTTTCGCGACCACGTTTGATTTTGGGAGCAAGTCTTTTAAAAGTTCGTGCACGTTTCATTCGTTGTTGCAACGTGAGTGCTTCTTCTAAAGGATCTGTATCAGACTCTATTTCTTCGTTAGTTCTTTTCATTTTCCAACGACGATAAGAAATATATTCGTCATCGTAAATGTCCATGCCTACCAGCATAAAATCTTTGAAAGACAATGGTTGTGCCATGCCTGTTTACCTTCCTGGTTTATCCCATCCCTTTAATATGTCGGGTGAAAAGTTGGCGTATGAGAATTCCATACGGTCAACAATTTTCACTGCATCACCACCAAGTCTGTCTATCGCAACATAACCTTCTTCACCAGTTACTTTGTAACCCTTACTGGTTTTCAAGAATGTTTTGACGTTTGACAGTCTATTAAGGATATTTATAAGTTTTAATTTCGCAAGAACAATAACTTTTTGCAATTCAAACATTTGAGTCAAAGATCTTTTGTTTGAATCTGAGAAAAACTCGAGGAGGGCATCTAGTTTTGCCTTTTGCACTCCTTTACCTTTATCGGTTTTACGAGCATTTATTTCCTTTTGATATTTTTGTTTGATCCAACGAATAAGACCATTTGTGTGCGTGCGAGTATTACCGATGATATCACCCTTTCGCACAAACGTGTTATTGTACTGTTCAATGAGTTGAGCGAGATCTTGATTCGCCTCAAGTTGTCTAAGTGTGCTTCCGCTGATTTGGTTGAATATTTTACCAGCGGATGTTAAATATTCGTTAACCGAATCAGTTTCATTTTTGCTCATAGTATATTGTGTCATGTCCCTCAACATTGCATCTTGAGACCAGACATTTCTTGACTTTCTCAGTTTAGAAACATCAACTCCATATGATGCTTTTAGAGATTCAAATGACGTGCCTGTATATGTGGTGTGCCACACGACTCCAATTTTTGCCGATGTGATTTCCTTTGCTGCATCTGTTCCTGCAGGAACAGCATAAACGATTGTGTTAGGGTGGAAAGTAACATACGACTTTCCTTTAATTTTTTGCGTAGAAACGTCTTCTGAAGAAAAGAGAAAATCACCTTGTATTATTCCTTTTATCCCGAGTTCTGGTAAATGCTTGAGTGCAAGTTTAAGTTTTACATTTAAATCACCTGACGTGTCAGCATCGATATCTGCATTTGTTTTATAAACTTTTGGAGTTTTTGCAAAGATACCTTTCTTTGCTACAAAAAATTCGCCATCACGAGGGTCGGTTCCGCAAAAAACGGCAGGTGCACCATCCCACTTGACTGATACACTGCCATCTTTTTCTCCACCAAGCATATCTCTCAACGAGCGCAATGCTAGTATCGCCTCACGAGTTCCGCTCACCCCACCATAAAGAACTTTGTCTTCAATGTGTGTCATGTGAGTATTCTTTTGTTCAGCGATAAATTCGGAGAAATAATGCATTAGAATTTGACCTTATTGTTGATAGTGATGTCAGGTTTCTCTGGAGATAGAAACTTCAAGAAACCTGTAACACTTTTTCTAACTCTTGATATGACTCTTTTTGCAAGACCCAAAACTTTATTCTTAATCGCTCTTAAAATATTTTCATTGAGCGATTTACCTTCATGATCAGTATTTTCTGACATAGCATCTACAATTAGTGAAACGACTGACCAAAAATTATATTCACCAGTCTTTACACCTTTTAATTTTCTAGATGAAGTTTTGAACCTGACTTGCACTTTCATAGCATCTGCAATCTTTTCGCAATAAGCATCATCGTTTACAGAGTGAATGCTCACTGAACCACCGTCATGGGTTGCGACTAACATGTATTCTGCAGCAGAGTTACTGCTTTCTCCATACTTTACAAACCCAGACATTGCTTCTCTAGCAAATGCAATTTTAAATTCTCTATTTGATTCAAATAACTTTCTCATTGAATCCATAGCATCTTTGTGTGCTTTTTCACCTTTATTAACTAGTTCATTCTCTCCTGATTTAATCAGAGGTCGTAGTTGAGATGGGGCAAGACTGGCAGTAACGAAGTCATTCACTATGCTTTCGGTTAATGCATAATTGGGATCTTTTTTAATTTCACCTGAAACTTTTTCAGTTGCTGCATAAAATGTAGCAAGACTCTCCGCTTTACCTCCAGACATCAATTGAGCGATACCAATTTTCAAAGACAATCTCTTGTCGCCGATTAAGATATCTGTTTTTGGAGTTGTATCAGTTGCACCGTATTTTTTCCATGCACCTGTTAATTTAGATTTTGCTCGACCATACTGCTCTGCTTTTACATTACCAAGTTTGAAATGTTTCTTAACAGACTCAGCGATACGTTCACCTGCTTGTAATGCTGCAGGAGTATCCTGTAAAAGTTTCATTGTCGAATCGCTAATTCCTGCTTTTGTAGGATCTAACTTTTGTCCTGTTATCTTGTGAAATCCGATAACAATTGCTGCTTCATAATCTTCTGCTTTTAATTTGCCTTCAGTTAAGAAGGAAGAAAAATTTATCATTTTTTACACCTTTTGTTATTTTCATCCTCATGATATCACTATTTATAAGAAATTACAAACAAAAAAAGCACCTCGAAAGGTGCTTTCCCTGGCATTGTAGAGATCTTAAAATCGTCCATCGAATTTATCGGTCATTTCTTTCTGATTCTTCGTTATCTTTCCTACGTGCTTTCATAGCACGCATACGATTTTTTTCTTGTACAACTTTATCGTACATCTCGTAACCTTTAATTCCATTTTCTTTTGCCCATGCAGCAACCATGTCTGGTCTATGCGCTTTCATTTTCTTCTTTCCATTCGTCAATTATATTAAAATATCCAAGTTGAACTGGTGAATAATCTGACAATGTCATTACAAAATTTTCAACCTCAGTCACTTGTTTTTCAGTGAGGTGGATAACATCCTCAACCTGAAACCATTCCTGTACATAATCACGTACCGATTCGGTCATTTCACGTTCAACCCATTCTTCAAGTTTATGGATTCTTGGCATATCAAAGTCACCATCAACCATTTTGAATTTCCTTGAGTTGAGAAACCAAATCAGCAGACTCTTTTGGGTTATCTATAAGATGAGTTTCTGCTTCTCGCAAACGAATAAGTCGCTGGCGTACTGCGCGAGAAGTTTTCTTATTCGAAGTAAGATGTTTGATTTCTGCTTGAACTCGGGGAAGACCAAGACTGATCGCCTTGGCATCCCGTGTTACAGATCTAGATTGCATATACATTACGCTGCCTCCGCATATTTGATTGCAGTTTTAATCGCTGACTTCTTACGAAGTTGGTTACGACCGAACCAATTAGAATAAAGACGATTGTCGTTGTTATTGCCTTGAACATGATCAGTCACAAACGTCACAGCATTAAATGCCTGCCACCATGATCCCTCAGCATATTCTGCTCCAGGTTGGGTTTCTAAGGCATCGTGACAAAGTTTAGCATTACGGGAAAGACTTTCAATCATATTCATGCCTTTTTGGATGCGCTTATCAGATGTCCGTGGAAATACTTCATTGAAGAACTCAACAACATTATCGGAAGTATAGCGACGTTCACCTAAGAACTGTGCCATTTCTTTGTATGTATTCATCTTCTGAGTAGCAATGCCAAGAGTCTCTTTAACGCTAGAAGCATCAAACGGCATACGGTGACCCATCTTAACAGATGACTGAACCTGTTGATCAAGTGACAAAGAAAGTGTGTTATTACAAACAACGCGAATAGGAGTGAACCGAACGTCGATTGACTTACCATAGCGGTGTGGGTTTGAGAATAACAAATAAGAGTCAACAGTGTCACCCTTAAATAGTTCAAACGAATCTTTCACTTTAGCAAGTGCCCAAACCATTTGTCCATCACGAAGCGAACCTGCAGTGTGCATTTCCATGTCACCACTCATCACATACTCTGAGAAAAACTCAAATGCTTGTTCGTTTTGAACAGGGTTCCAGTCTTTGCCGACTGTAGTTAGCACTTGACCGTCAGTTTCGCGGACGAGTGTTTTCTTTCCTGTATAACGACGTTCGCCATTGAACTCGATATAGTTGTCAAGTTCTTGAACTTTCCAATCAAGTCCTGCCTTTTCCATCATCTGCGCAGGTGTCAGATCGTTAGATACTGGAACGCCCAAACCATGCCAAGGCGTCTCACCTGCATATGCCATTTGTGCTTTTCCGTCAATAATTTCAAGTTCGTGTGCCATTAGAGTGGTGCTCCCATAATAAGTGAATAAACAAGTCCAAAAGTAAATGCGGCAGTCAGCATCATGCCTCCAAGAATTTTAAGCATAATTGTAATCCGCATCGTTCATTAAGATCTTACCTTGATCAACCAGATCAAATATGTCTATAAGTTGCTGAATCCGATCAAGGATATCTGCAGTTTTGACTTCAATTTTATCAAGCGCAATATATTCATTTTGAAACGCTGATAACTCGGTATATGATAAAACTTTTTTCATGACTCTCTCTTTCTTTCAATTTTCATTATACAACTATTATATCACAGTTCTGACATATAGTAAAGGAAAAAATGCGTCTTAAACAAAAAAATCTGATAATGTTGACACTTTTTCTTCTACCTCCCAGTTCATAGGTGGCGTTCTCAGGCGACCCATATGCTGGCGATAATGACTGACTGCACCCTTTACCATCTCAGGATATTCTCCCAAATAGGTTCCCGCTATCAGATCGTTTTTGGTGATAAGATGTTTGTGGGGATGCTCTAACTCGTCGTAGCGAGAGAGGAGATATTTTGACAACGAGTCAAACTCATAATCAGAGATTAGAGGAGCATCCTCCACATAGTACGCATAAGCGCACATCAGATATCTAGCGATTGGATGTTTCATGGGTTTCCAATAATTTTAAAATTTGATTTGCCTGATTGCTTAATAGTGATTCATAAACCCCAGTCGTGTCTTGAACTGAATCTTTTGCTGTACGAGCAAGAAGTTCAGCGGCAACTTTAAGTTGCCCATACATGTATGGATAATCTTTCATAATTATGCCCCCAACCTTTCGAAACCAAAATCTTTAACTACGAAACACTCATAATACACGTTGCTGATAACATCACCAACTGAGATTGAATGCATGCGATTTAAACGCTCGATCTTTTCTTCTGGACCGATGTTACCGATCTGGAATACTTCGTCAAGATCGTCTGCTTCGATAGTACAGACTTCATCATAAGCAGTCAAGAAAAACAACTTATCGACTTTGCCGAAGAATCTAGCATCCATTGCTTCTTTTTCAGATTTACGATCTTTACGAACTTGGTGAACTGTATATTTCATTTTTCTCTCTCTTTTCATTTTATACATATATTATATCACACTTTCCAAGGATAGTAAAGGAAAAAATACAATTAAGATGAAAAAAATTCTGATTTCGTCTCCGAGGTGCGGTTCATCGGTTGGACAACAATATTATGAAGAAGGTGGTATCAAGTGTTCTGATTTGTTTGGATGGCACGAGTTTTTCCTCGATGCACCCCATGGTATACAAAAATCATTAGACTGGAAAGTCGACTTCATTGAAACGCTGGACTGCAACTTCCACTACAAACTTCATGCCTTTCACTTATTTTACGAATACAAAGGTGGAGTTTTATATGACTGGTTCAAAGAGTTTTACAACGAGACCGAAATTGTAGTCCTGAAACGAAAAGACCTTTGGAGAGCATACCTTAGTTTGCTTGTTCATCACCAAGCAGGTAGAAAGTTTTGGCATAAATACAAAAGCGAGGACGAAAAATCTTTTATCGACCATTGCACAAATATAAAATTTACTGAGTCGGAAAAGGTCAAAGAATCTTTTATCCATCAGCAAAAGTGCTTGAATAAGATAGAAGGAACTACGATATATCTCGAAGACCAAAAGTGGGATAAAGGGTTAAAATGGGAATTAGATTATGAGCAACTCTTCGAATCAAGAGAACTTGAAAATATACGAAGAAACTTTTGCGAGTTTCAAGCAGAACTTTATTGATCATCTTGGAATTATAGGCGAAGGAAAAAAACTTTTACATGTTTTATCTAATAAGAATCAAGATGTAGAGTTTTTCTTAAACTGTCATAACCTGATTGCCCACGAATGGCGAAGTCGGATTTATGAACTGTCGCGTTATTATCTTGATGATATGTCAAAGTGGTGTATCTATTATGACGGAAGTTTACTACACAATGCGGTATTAGATGATCAGGGAAATGTATGTTTGAGTGGACCTGAAAATTTTAAACTCGGTAATACAAAACGACATGCCCATAAACTGTTTGATGTCGATACTGATTATTTTCTTTTCTATAAGATTTTTGGAAAATACTTATACTTAGAGAAACAGGGATTAGATAATCAGATATGGACCAAAGAACGCAAAGAAATGATAATAGAATTAAAGAGGACGAAACTTGAACTTGATCAATATAAAAAGGGACTTCTTTGATGATCGTGATCCATTAGACTGGATTCGTGACTTTGGTGATCCGCAACCGCAAGATTACAATGGTTCGCTGATGATTGAAGTAACAACTGAAGAACCAACTATTAAAGAAACGCTGACCGCAACAAACGATTTACCTTGGCATCATGACAAAGGTTATCTTCCAGATGTACATGACTGGGTCGGTATCTATTGCGTAAGTGCTGAAAATGCTGGCGCGATTCAGTTTTGCAACATGAAACAAGCATATGAAGATGCGCCACAACATCTAAAAATGCAAGAGTTATGTAAACATAGTGTTCAAAAATTCTTTGATCAACATCCTGATCACCCATGCAAATTTGAAAGTCCAGCAATTGAAAGACTTTACAAACGCACACACTGTTATCAACATTTAATTGTGAATGATGAGTATTTTTATTTCAGTGAAGCATACACTGACTGCTCCCAGAGAGAAGAACTTATAGCGCATTGTTACCAAGACAAATATATATCTACACATGAATATCAAACAGGGGATTTAATCCTCTATGACAATAAAAGGTTATGTCACAGGCGAGACGGCACAGTCACTGGTAAAAAACAACTATTAAGGTTTGCACTCAATAATGTTAAAACAAACTAAAATTGATTTTGATTATGGTTTATTCTTAGAAGAATATGAAAGAATTCGTGAAAACGAAGTAGATTATGGAAGACAAGGAAAGTCAGTAGATTTTTGGAGAGTTATTAGAAACGATAATTTAAACTCTGACATTGCCTATAGTTATGCTGATTTTGTAAAACAAAAGTATGGCATCATCGGTAAAACAAATGTGTCTTTTTATCGTTTGACTGCGAACTCAACATTACCATGGCATGTAGACACTGATACGAAATGTTCAATTAATTTTATCCTCAATGGTGATGCGTCTCCTGTTTCATATCGAAGTGGAGACTACACATATAAACAAGCACTGATTCAAACTAATATTGAACACAGTGTAACGAACGGAAGCAAAGATAGAATCTTGTATAAGATATCAATCTTTGATATGGATTTCGAAGATGTTGCTCCACTGCTCCCATAATATGGACGAACAAGTTATACTGGATGCTGCCAGCGGTTGCTATTGGCATTCAATAGACCAAACGTTTACTACAGAAAATTGTGTAGAAGTCGATGAACTCCCGAACGAAATCGGAAGATGGAAAGTTGGTGAGTGGTATTATGAACTCAACGATAAACAGAACTGGATGCGTTGGCAACACGAGGGTGAGAGATTCAAATACACTTGGTCACGCAGGAAGAATCGTGAGCATGAATTCAATGAATCTGAAAAACTTATCGAGAATGAAGTACATAAATTCATGGAAGATATCGGTATTCATGATTGGGGGTGGCGGTTCTTAAAAGTTATGCCTGACGATAAGATGATTTGGCATATCGATAGTCCACACCATGCACCTTGCTCGATTAACATTGCTTTGAAAGATCCTTCTCCTATTGTTTTTGATGATGGTGAGTTTTCATATAAATGCGCTTTGATTGGCGTATCAGATACATGGCATACAGTTAAGAGCGGAACCGAAGAGAGACTCACTTTCAAGATTATACCGAAAGCACCTTTCGAAGAAGTCAAGCAGAAATTAAAGAATTATCTCCTGTGAAACATACCCACTGAGACATATCACCAATAACATAATATTGTTTGTCTGCAACTTTCCAATCATATCCATTGCGGTTCATACCGTCACAAATGTTTCTAATGATCAAAGGTTTTTTATCTTCACGTGAGAAAAAGAAATCTGTGATTCCAAGTTTCTTACCAAACTCAACTTGTTGATCAATCATCGTGTATATTTCGGGGCGAAGTCCGTCACTGTATTTGTATGTCTTAACAGAAAGTCCCTTGTCTAAAGTGGCAGGGAAAAACATACGTGTTAGGACTCTACCCATACCATTGAAACAATCTCTCTCTTGAAGTAAACTGAATCCACAAGGTTTGGGGTCGTATATAATGCTTGCTGCAATATAATCTTGCCTGAATCCTGCATAGTTTTCTTTTAGTCTGTTGGTTGGGTATTTTGTTGCCCAATCAAAAAGATATTCTAAATCAGAATGCCAACCATTCGAGGGTTGATCTTTGTAAAATGTTTTGACAAAACTGGTCATGGTTCACACCTTTTATTCCAATCTGAAACATGACCCGATGACCTTTACCTCTGTTGTCATATTTATGCTCAGCACCCATAACATTAACGATAGCAGATTTATATTTATGGTCGCCATCACGAAATGTAGTGTATGATTCACCAGTCAAGAATACATTTACTCTTGAGGCATTTTCACAATATTCTGCTGGTCGTTTGTCAGTATGCCACTCGACAAAATCATCAGACCCATAACTGATATAATGGCAGATGAACTCTTTGCCATGATGTTTTTCTACAAACTCTTTTGCAATTTTATGAGCAATGCCGTTCTTCACTTTAACGACCGTTGTCTTAGAATAGTTAGCGTCTGTTTCTTCTACTTCACGATCCTCATAATTTTCACCAGCAAGATATCTGTACGCCATACCTTTCTTGATTCTTTTATTATAATCTTCTAACAACTTTTCAATTTGAAAATCGTATTCAATTTTGTAAACGTTTGGAAACTGCATCTGCCACCTCGTCATAGTTTAAATCATGCGTCGTCATGCATAACAATATTCGTTTTCCTCTGCCTCTATTATCGTACATGTGTTCATATCTATAGGAATTCACTACTGCTAATTTCGCAGGACATTTAACAACAACCTCTTCACACTCACGAAAAATAATCGGACTTTCTTTCCAATTATCAGTCACCACTACATTTATCCTTCCAAGATCTGCTTCGGGTGGGTTATCGATATGCCATCCTAAAAAACAGTTCTCATCATATTCTAGCAACAAAATGTCATTATCTTTAGAACCTATTGCATCAAATAAACGTTTACATTGAGCAACGATTCTTTTCGTTTCCGGAAGATCTTTTACAGTGGGGGTTTTATAAAGAGAGAGTTTGTGAGTTTGTAGTGTTACTTCATCACCTTCTTCTGCTTTTCGATAATCGTTACCCGACCCTGTGCGCTGATGTAATATTTGTTTGCTAGATAATTTTTCAGCATCTTTTAACAATTGATCGTAATCGAAATCAAAGTCAAATTGATGTGAATATTTCCCTACCATAAATTTGTTTCCGATATTGTTCTATCAAATATCTTATGAGCAATTTTTGACAGGTTCAGTTGTGGTTGAAGGAGTGCATTGTAGTTTATGCTTTTGAAAAACTTCATGCTCTCAGGATCTACGAGAACAATTCTGCCATCATTACTGTAAACAAAGTTTGTTAGATTCAAGTCCTCATGATAAAAGACTCTGTCAGTCTCGTCAAGTTCTAAAGTGTAATCTAACATATCCGAACACAGTTGAAAGATACAAGAAGACATCTCCGCTAATCGTCTATTAGATGTTCCTTTCTGATATAAAAATTCGATACCAGTGATCCCGTCAATGTACTCCATATGAATTTTGTTTTCTTCTACTTCATATATCTCTACAGGGGTGGGATTAATCATCCTGAGTGCCTTGTAATGATATAACCACTCGGGATCCATTATATGTTTTGGAAAATTTTTATTGAACGTCTTGGTCAGTACAGTCCCATTCACTTCTAAATCACAATAATCACCCAACCATCTATTTTTCATGTCGCTTCACTTTTTACTGGTTTACATATGTATTCTACTGAATCCCAATGACCATCGGGTGGAACCTTTACATACTCGACCATCATAGTTTCACATTTTTCTTGAGTTTCAAACCACTGAACATCTTGTTCGAGGCACGTTGACCCAGAACAAACTGTTAATAATATATGCCAAATCATTTCCATTAGCAATATCCGTTTTCATAATCTACTGTATACATTTCTTTGATCGCTTTCGTTTGTTTGACTGAAAGTTTTGGGCGAGGGAAATCATGCTGACCTTTATGGATCTCACCTAGTTCAATTTCACCAACATAGTTTTCAACAAGTGTTGTGATTTCATCGACTTTGATAATGTGTGTATGCTGAGAAGGATCACCGTAGAAACAAGTCTGTGGCCAAAAGTGAATATCATCTGGAATGCCAGCATGGATGCACTCATTTACTGTTACCTCTTTATCGTATTTCCCATTATACCATGATATTGCTGAAATGAATCTTTCGACAGGATCTCTCACAACAGCAACCTTTAGTGCATCATCACGGTTTTCTAGATATGGAAGAGAACTCTTTGCACCTAATCTTAAAACGTCGTATGTGTCGTCTCTAAAATTATTTACACTCTCTACACCACCCTCATGAAGATAACTAATATAGCGGATGGTGTTTGTTGCACATTTTGGAGCAAGTAAAAAATCTAAATTGCCAATTTGTATTGATTTATGAGGTCGGCAATTTGTATTTCTACCGTGGAATGAAAAGGTCTTGGGTAAAAGCATATTTGTAATCCAGTGCTGTCCTGTAAAGAAGTCTCTCGCCTTTGACTTCATTGCGTTTATGTAAACTGTGATATTGATCCATAAAAATTAAATCTCCTGGTTTCCAATAATGATGAGCAATATACTTATCCTGAAAACAGTGATCTAACAGATACTTATACAAAAAGTTCCAGTCAGTCGTGTTATTATAAACTTCACGAATATAATGGAAGGTGAAATAAAGACCTGCATAGTTATCGTATGGGTGCTGATATACTAAATGCCTTTTGATTCCGTCAAGGTAGATGCCTCTGTTCTTAAACATCTCAAGTTCTTTGTCATCTTCTTCTAAGTCGTAGAATGTACCATTTTCAAAACCATATAGACATTCAATATAGTCTAACTCATCTTTCATTGTAGATGGTAAATCGCGATATGCCTGACGCATATCACAAAAACTCGTTACACTGTCGATCCCTTCCTGAACACAATATAAAGCAATACAGCATTCCTTCCCCTGATCTCTAGCATTACCGTTGCTGTGCCAATCTAGTTCTTTATCTGCAAATACACCAGTCTTTTCACCATTCACTCTTTTATTTGTAACACGAAACAGTTCAGGATATTCATCGTCACAAAAGAATTCTTTTTTACGAGGTGCATATGTACGACCGATTCCTTTGTAAATATTCACAAGATCTTCTTTAGATAAATCTTGATCCCTGAACAGAACAACATTATCTTTTGGAATGTTAATTGCCCATTCCCTGATCTCTTCTCTTGACTTATCTTTTAAATTAAAATCGTATTCTTTTATTTCCATTGTGCATCCTCTATCGAAGAATAGTATTCGAAAAATGGTTCGATGTTATATTCTTCTGTCAGTATTCCTCTGCGTTTACTTCCGGAGTCCGGAATGCCTTCGTCGTCTAATGTCCAGTCAGTGATTTTACCCAAAAGTCCCGAAGGCATCTTAAACGTGCAAGTGTTTGTTTCGTCATATCCATTAATTTTGAAACTGATATCATTTATGCCTCCTAGTTCGTGGTTGAGTATTTGAACCATCTCTGGTAAATTATATGTATGAGTTTTCATATATGTGCCAACCTGCCCAACAGATTTTACTCTGAGCATGACTGGATATTTGGTAAATTTATATTTTACTCGAAGATCTTCTATATAGTTCACTAGTGGTTTAATCACATGAACATTCTCTGGTATCATGATCAAATTGATATGCGGCATGATTTTATATTTAAAACAATTTTCAAGAGCAATGCCCTTTTGTTTTGCATACTTGCCATTGTCCATCAACTGGTACATATCATCGTCAAGACCACCATTCATACTGATGCCAAGCATGTTGACTCCAGCACTCTTTAGTTCTTGAACGTAGGATTCTTTTCTTAATTTCAAACCATTGGTGAGTAGTGAGGGACGATGTCCTGCTTTTCTTGCAATCTTTATCAATTCACAAAGGTTAGGATTCATCGTAGGTTCTGCACCAATAAACCTCACATCAAGTCTATCTTTACCAGTAAGTGCTTTTCTGAGTTTATCTGGATCAACGTCAGAATATTTGTCATTGTTAAGCATGTCACCAAGATAACAATTTGCGCAACTCATTTGACATTTGTAAGTTGTTTGAATTGAAACCGTTTTGAATGTCATACTACAAGTCCTTCTTTCACCATATCCATTGGGTGCATTGTATTACAGTATTTATTCGTTGTCCATTCACCGTCATTATATTGTAACCATGGTGAGAATCCTAAAACAATACAAGTCCTGTTTTTAATATTCTTGTGGTAATTGAAATTCCATCGGTGCGTGCGGTATGTGTTAAAGTGGTATGCATATCCTGGTTCAAAGTCTATTCTTGTTCCCGTGTCTTTAAACTCGATCCAATAATCTTCATCATATATCACAGGGATTAAAATTCGTGATATGATCTCATTGCGTTCATCGGTATGCCAAATGAACTCTTTCATATCTTCCGTGACCTTTGAACCTATTTCCTCTGCGCGAACTTCAGCGATTCTTCCTTGAAATGTAGGCATTTTAATTTTATCAAAGATAGATGATATAGATCTAAATGAACAAACTTCGGTTGGAGTCCTAAGTCCTAAGCAATCATCATATGTGTTGAGTCCACGCGGTAGTGAAGTTTCTCCATCCATGGACGAATAATCGTTTTCATCAAGAGATTTTGCCCAGTCTTCTTTGTTGAATTTACCTTCAACCGCTCTCGGTTGACCGAGTCCTTGGGCGTGAGGATCTATTGGAAATTTGTAATCAGGATTGTAGTTTAGACCAAGACCACCATACAGTTCGCTTCGTGACCAATCACTTTTTGCTCTATGAACCATACCGTACCATCCGAACTTCTCGAAGGCAAGTGGGATATCTTTTTGTAATGCATCCCAAGGAAGGTCAATTGGAATTTTCAAATATTCTTCATTACACTTTGGGTTGAATTCCCTAAGTTGAAAAAAGTCTCTTAATTGATTTTCTCTTGTACTTTTATCATGAAAATCTTTATCTAGCATTATCACCTCAAATTAGTTGGCACTTCTGTTGCTAGGTAGTACCCACCCCGAGCGACTATGCTGCTACAGCGTAATCCTCATATGCATTGTTATCGTTTGCATTTAACGTTTTGCGCGATTTACGGTCGTCACCTACCGTGTTCTCCACTTACCTATTCAGCACCTGTCGATCCTATTTCGCCCCCATCATAATTACTTCCCGAGATATTTAACTCTATCTTTTTCTTTTTCTGCTATCCAGTTTTCGAACCAAATTTTTATGCGTTTAAACATTTAATCTCTCCAAGTAATTATGGTGGAGGCGGTGGGTATCGCACCCACGTCCAGTCTACCTTTTAGTTTGCTTCATCGAACATAC
>Ga0181421_1000184_pt1 | contig 17389 bp, 33 predicted proteins | sample 44SPOviralmetaG_FD_130146 | JGI IMG/M metagenome (GOLD analysis project Ga0181421, IMG submission 130146) | Marine viral communities from the oligotrophic San Pedro Time Series (SPOT) site, San Pedro Channel, CA, USA - 44 SPOT_SRF_2013-06-19 | ecosystem: Environmental > Aquatic > Marine > Strait...
CTTAGACCAATTTTTTTTTCATACCTAATATGACAGGTTGTCATGTTCACACATTACCCCCATTTTTGGAGATGAGGATTTGATTGCATAGCGCGGATGACACAATGTCATGTTGATAACTTTTGAAGATGTTGATAAGTGTGTTCATAAGTTTTCACCCTCGAATGACACATTGTCATGTAAAAAGCTTGTATAATCCAAAAAAATGTTGTATCTTTAGGGTGGTGAGGGTGGGAGTGTAAGTGTTCAGCTGAAAAATAAGTGAAAATAAGTCCTTAAAAGTTTGGTGGTCTCGATAAAAAGTCGTATATTAGTACTGTAATTATGAGAGATATGAGAGATATAATGGATAAAGTACAAGGAGTGTTAATGATTTGTGGTCTGATAGGGATAGTTTCAGTTATACCTACCCTAATTAGGTGGTTCTTTTGGGTTCTGCTACAAATGATGTATTATCCCCTTACCAGTTTGATTATTCTTGCCAACCTTTTGTTGTGGCAATACCTTTATATACGGTATACCGACAAAAAGTTCAAAAATAAGATAAAATAATTGAAGAAAAGCTTGGATATATGGATTTTTTTTCGTATATTTACATAGTAAATGATTGATGATTGAGATATAAGGAGTGACAGTCCTCTCTAGTTGATTGAGTTCATTGAAATAGTATTAGATTCAGAGGGTAACTCCTCGACTTCCTACTGGTGGAAGGTATCACTTCTCTGTTGTGGAGATGAAATCGGTTCGAAACGAGAGATATATCTTATAGAGGGTTCGAACCCCTCCTATTTTACTATAAATTTTAAAACGTAAAGAGTATGAGTAAGTATGAAAATGGTTATTGGGATAAGATAACCTATTGGACACACCAATTAAATCAATTTATAATGAAGCAAGACCTGAGAGGAGTTGATTCAGCCCACAATAAGTTAAATTACTTTATTGGGAAGCAATGGGATTTGGATTTTCCTTTAAAGCAAGAAACCTTTCAAGTAGTGTAAAAAGAAACTATGTGAGTTTTTGGTAGTATATGGTTCACTCTAACACGAAAACTACCACATATAACGATGAGGTGTCACAGGCGATGAAATGATACTACGCACCGAGATATCGTATTTGATTCTAGTTAGTTAGGGGTTTCTGACTAGATGATTAAAAATGGAGGCCCACTCACTCTCCTATCCTTAAGAGTACATTCCGTACCACCCACCAAGTTAGCTCGGTCTCCTTCTTGGTGGGTTTTTTATGTCCTTGACCCTCAACGAGTTACCAAAAACATGACACATTGTCATACAAATAATTTGGTGGTCTCGTTTATTTTTCGTACCTTTAGGGTGGTTGAGGGTGGGTAGATAACTAATAATCGAGGTAAAAAAACTTTAAAAATAAATGGTAAAAGACTTGCGCAATCCAATAAATAGTCGTATATTTACTATGTAAATAAGGATAACCAATAAAACGTAAAACATGAGTAAATTAAAAAAGTTAAAATTTTCAATCAACAACAACGAGTTCACATTACCTCTATCTTCTTATAGAGAGCAAACATGGGGTGGGTCTCTTGAGAAGTATATTCACATGAGTGCTAAGAATTCAGCAACTGTAATCAAACAATTCGTAAAACAGAATTTCCCTCAACTTAAGGTATGGGCAGTATCTGATACATATAGTGGTGGGTCTTCTACCAGAGTATATGTGTGTAATCAAGATGGTTCTGAAGTAGATTACGATATCTTCAAACAAATCTCCCAATGGAAACACATCTTACAAGGTGGTAACTTCAATGGTATGGAAGATATCTACGAGTACAGAGAAGATGAGTTGACTACCGATAATGGTATGGCTCTTAAATACTTCCCTTCTTACATATTCATAGAGAACAAACCAAAATGGGGTTCTGTGGAGTATTGGAGTAACGAGTATAAGACTCTTCAAAATAACCTTACCAACCCAGATTACACGAGAATGGTAGAGTTGGTTAAGAAAGCTGGTTCGTTCTTAGAATATAATAAAACTTATATGACTAAGGGTGAATATAATAAATGTGTTTCAAGTGGGTTATTCTCATAAGAAAAACAACCTCGGTAAGTGAAGTACTTTAACTATGTGCACACTTACCTATATAAGATATAACAGTAGTATAGAGAACAAAACAATTTAATTAATAAAACACAGTAGTAGTATGAGTAAACAAACAAAGTATAAGCATAGAAATTGTATCATAGAAGATACTCCTTCTCCTTCTTTCCCTAACATGGTCACTATAACAAAGACACCCAAGGTAAGAAGTTACTTTTTAGAACGTAGGTATATCACCCTTGAAAAGTGTCATACCGCCATAGAGACCTTTGAATCTGAAAGATTAATTTCCTCTAAAGAAAAGTATGTAGTATCCCAACTCCAAGATGTAGTGATTTTGGAATCCTCAAACTTGTAAAGAAAAACAAGACGCCCCCTCCCCCCCATAGGGGGTAGGTTTCTTGTAACTAGGAATGAAGAAAAAAGGACTAGGAGGGGTCGGAGTGGTTTTTATATCGAGGATAATTTTTAAAGCGCATAGAAAAAACACCCTATACTACCCCTATGGGTAGATACAATGTATCAAGTCACTGGTAATGAGAGTATAATGTGATAAGGAGAAAAGTGAAGTAAAAAGGTAAACACCTCGTCCTTCAAGAATTTGATGTAAGGTCATAATTCAGTACGAGGTTATAAACTTAAAATTAAAATTATGAGAGATTCAAACGAGAATAAACCAATCCCCCAATCCGATATAGATAAACTCTTTTCAGGTGAGATATCACAAAAGGAGTTTGAGAAGAAGTATGAGGTACAAGGAGATAGATGGTTAAAAGGACATCTTAAGTGGGTAGTAGGAAGTATAGGAATAGTATGGATTCTGATTTCTATTCTTCTTTATGATTACCTTATGAATTAAGGGTATCTTCTATACTACTGGTTATACTACTACTTATATGTGTGCTGATATTATTTGTGTTACCGATAAATCCTTATTCGAGGTTATAAACTTAAAATTAAAATTATGAATATTATAAAACGAAAACTAGCTATTGACAAACTCGATGAGTGTTATTCTACTATATTGGATATTGTAGAAGATAAGAACAATACGGAACTGATAAACGAAATACTTCCTATATTGAACTTTATTGATGAAGCGCAAAACCAATTAGAAAACCTAAACTTAACGACGTGAAAAAACTAAACGACAGAGAAATCGATAAACTACATGGAATTACAAGAAAACCGGCAATAGGATGTTTAATCTCTATAATCGGAACTATTACATTTTGGTCAATAGTTTATCATTTAATAACATAATATGAACTATCCTTTTTGGGTTAACGATTTCGATAGGATATCTAACTATAAAGAAAAGTATCCTCTTGCAACTGAAATCTTCGAACAACCACAATCTTTTTGGTATGGTGATAATCCTAAGAAACCAAAGAAACATATGGAGAAATCGATTCGAAGACTATTGAATCGGGCAAAACCTCAACTTCCTATATTAGTAATGTATAATATACCCAACCGAGATATTGGTCAATATTCTAAAGGAGGTGCAAAAGATATGGAACGTTACATGGATTATGTAAAAAGATTTGCAAAAGGAATTGGTGAAGATTCTCCAATAGTAATATATGAACCAGATGCATTACCACATTCTACACATCTACCACAAGATGAACAAAATTGGAGATTAGAGTTAATGAGGAAATCCCTCGATTATCTAACTAACAATTGTAATGGTATCTTTTATGTGGATGTTGGTCATTCAAATTGGTTAGAACCTAAAGTAGTAGCAGATTTACTAGATAAAGTAAGTAATCCGAAAGTACGAGGTTTCTCAGTCAATTCTTGTAATTACCGAACTACCAAAGAATGTATCCGTTGGAGTAGAAAAATTCTTAAGTGGAGAGAATACGATACATTCGTAATTGATACCTCTCGTAATGGTCAAGGTGCGAAAGAAGATGAGTGGTGTAATCCACAAGGTAGAGGTTTGGGTGAATTCCCATCTACCGAAACATCGTATCCAAAATGTGATGCATATTTGTGGGTTAAGATACCAGGTGAATCAGATGGTAAATGTAATGGTGGTCCGAAAGCAGGAAAGTTTTGGGGAGAACAAGCAGAAGAGTTGGTTAAAAATAAAGAATAAAAAATTTGGATATATCAAATAATTTTCGTATATTAGTATCAATATGAAATATGAACTAAGATTTACAGTAGAACAGAAAGAAGGAATAGATAAGATGTATAACTATCTATACCAAAACTATGCAGCAATTAAAGAAGGTGGAGTAGGAAAAAACCGTTTAATAGGTTGGATGCGATTCGTTGGTAGACTTTTCAATAGAAAAACTTATTCTAAACTCCATCAATCAAAGTTAAACGAAATTAGAGAATTCATTATTAAACAACAAAATGATAAAACACCCTAAAATACTATCCAAACGATTCTGTAAAGAAATGATAGAGAATACCTCTAAGTATTTCACACCAGCGTTTCGAGGTACTTGGAAAGTATGGAATGTTAAAGATTCCGAAAGTGTTGAGTATATACTATCCGAGTATAGTGATATCATTCCAGATGGTTCGAAACCTTTATGGATTAATTTTATTGACTATAATGTTGGTGTTGGATTATGGGAACATAAAGATGTTGATGGAGATGTTACCTTTATATCTGCACTAAATGATGATTTTGAAGGTGGTGTAGTAGCTATTGATGGAACTAAGATTTCTCTAAAACAAGGTGATGTAGTTGCATTTGATGGAACAAAATTAAAACATGGAGTATCTGAGGTTACTAAAGGAAATAGATATTCACTTAGTATATGGTTAAAAGAAAGTAAAACAGATTTAATAAAATTTAAAAAAACAATAATATGAATAAACTGATTTGGAGAATGTACAATGAGAATCGTATCTCATTAGAAGTAGCAGAAGAATTACTAGATTGTCATTACAATAGAACTAATAAAGTATATTAGATGTGGTACACTTATATAGTGAGATGTTCGGATAATTCCCTATATACAGGAGTTACAACGAATTTAGAAAGAAGAGTGGATGAACATAACACTTCTGATAAAGGTGCAAAATATACAAAAACAAGAAGACCTGTTAAATTGGTATATGATGAAACACATACAGATAGGTCATCATCTTGTAAACGAGAATCGGAAATAAAGAAATTAAGTAGAACTGATAAGTTAAAGATAATAAATGAAAGAAGAATATAGACACTTACTTACAGATAGACAGAAATTGTGGTTGCAATGTCAACTACATAGATTATGGAACGAATGGGAATTACTTGCTACCCAAGTTATTGGTAGAGGAAAGTACTCTGATTACGAACAAATACAACTTAATGAGTTGGGTAGATTAGTTAGAACTAAAAAGAACACAATAGATAATACAATCATATAATGTATAATAACGCAACATTCGTAGATAAAGAACAATTGAAGAATCTCAAGAAGATGGATAACTTCGTAAAAGATAATATGGTTAGATTTACCGAAGAGGTAGGAATGGAAGTTAGAGAAGTAATTACCAGGATTATTGAAAAGGGACATTATTACGAAGGTGAAGCTGAAGTTCTTAATATGATTGCGAATGAATATAACCAATATAAAAAAGAAAATCGATAATGGAGTTACAACGAATAGATGAGAATAAGATGAAATGGATAAATATCTTTTTCGATACGATATATAGATATTACTGTAAAGGTAATAGTAAAGTGTACCAATGGGATTTACAACGAGAACTTAAGTTTTTAAGGTACATGAAAGATTGTGGTGAATATTATGATAGAGATGCAGATAGGTTAAATTCAATAAAGAATTTATATCAACATATAACAAATGGAACAGTATAGAAAAAAAGAAGGTAACAAGTATTACCTAAAAAAACTTAATCCTAATACAGGTAAATTAGAGTGGATAGAAATTAAAATATAAAAAATGAAAGTAACAATACAACAAAGAAGTGTGTACCACAAATACGCAGAACTAGAAATTGAAATACCAGATTCTATAAAGGCAGATGATATATCAGATTATCTAATTGAGATAGAAGATACTTGGGTAGATACAATCGATGAGAAATTAAGTTTAGATTCGGAATATATCTTCGGTTCTGGTGTGGATGATTATGATGGTATGAATGATGATACTGCAGAATCAGAGTGGAGATATGAATGTGATGAATTAAAAATAGGAGGACATATATGAAAAAGTATAGATTAGAATTGTATGGTTGGGATGTTGAAACAGTTGGTCATTCAATAACAGATAAACAAGTTGAACAAATCCAATCTTTAATGAAAGAACAAGGACACGATGAAGTGTGGGAAGTTCGACATGATTTAGAGGATTATGCACAAATTGATTTACCTGATTGGTGGAGTCCAGATTTATGGCATGAAACAAAACCATTAGATAATAGTGCACTTAGGTGTTATCTATATGATGAAGATAATAAAGAAACCATATGGGATTTTCATGAAATGTTATCAGCATGGGAAGTTGTGGGTGATGATAAAGCAGATGAGTTAAATGAAGTAATATGTGCAATACCTGAATATCTTAAAGATGTTGATAATGTGTTATGTTCATTTGATGAGAATAAAGGTTGTCTTCAAGAATACACATTTGAATCAGATACAATACCAACACCAAAAGATTTCTACTACACAAACAATTGTATTGAAACACCGGAAGGAGATTGGGATGTTATAGATAGGATATTTTTTAAAGGTGAAGAGTTGGAAGTAGATGATTGGGGTGATACTAATGGCAAAGCTTCAACCGTAGAAATTTATCGTAAAGATGGTACAATTATAAGATAATGACAGACCACGAAGCATTAAGTAAACAACTACATGAAAATCAGATGGCTAATAAGTCATACAGAAATCTACCTCAACGGATAATGATGAAGAGGTGGGAAGAGTGTGGTAGAGATGTACATAAATTTTGGAATTCAATTGAGTGGGATTCTACTTGGTTACGTCATGATACTGAAGAAGAGAAATATGCTAAAGATGTTACACGAGAATATAATAGACATCCATTTAGGAAGTTTATCCCCAAACCCAAAGAATATGTAGAGTTATGAACGAAATAAAAATTACACAATTTAAAGAATGGAAAAATAAACCTCTAACAACAGGATTGTGGAGACCATATGAAGTTGAGGTTGGATTCATAGAAGATTATATAAAAAGAAGTGGATACGAATATAATGGAATTATATTATTTTGAAGATAGAAGATATAGATAGAATCATTGAAATGGCTTGGGAAGATAGAACTCCATTTGAAGCAATAGAGTTTCAATTCGGTATCAAAGAGAATGAGGTTCGTAAGATAATGAGAACCAACATGAAAGAGTCTTCATTTAAAATGTGGAGAAAACGAGTTAAAGGTAGAAAAACAAAACATAATAAAACATCAGAATCAAATAGATTCAAATCACAAAATCAAAAATAATGAATGGATTAATAGTATATTTAGTAATAGGTACTTTATGGGCATTAGCAAATGAATCCCATATAGAATCAAATGGTCACAGAATGAGATTACTTTTCCTATGGCCATTTACCGTAACTGCTTTTATAATTGGAGTTATATCAGCAATGAATGATAGAAACAGAGATGATTATGATGAAGAAATGTAACGTTTGTAACAAAAGTAAACCAAGTATCTTATTTAAACGTAAGAAAAAAACTTGTAGAGCGTGTGAACGAACAATAGGTAACTATTTTATTAGGTTATTAGTTAAATCAAGAAGATTGACGCCCGCTGAACGATTGGGTAATCGATTAGGATATATGGGTACTGCATTTATTATGATGAGTCCCTATTTATTACCATATGATAATATAGGTGCATATACTTATTTATGTGGAGCAATATTATCATTACCACAAGTTTGGTTAGCAAAACAATGGAATTTAGTAATAGTAAACCTCAACCTATTAATTGGGTATGGTATGTACTTATTTGGGTAGAGTAATATATGGATATATCAAAACAAAAGTTTTTCGTAGGCACAGGATGCTCATATGGTAGAATCATTGATTCACTTCATAATTTTATAAATCAAAAGGATGCATTAAAACATAATAATATTGATTTAGATAATGAGATAAGTTTCGATGGTAGTGATAAGATAGTGTTTATAAATGCTTCTGGACCATCACAAGGTTCAGATTATCAATCAGATTCTATAATATACGTTATTTCTAGGTTGTTAGAACTAGGTGCTACCACTACAAACATATATTGTGTAGTAGAATGGTCTGAAATCGGTAGAATTTCTTTCAATATACCAACAGGTGTAGATATTAATACTGATTTTATGAACTGGAAGAAATGGGGAGGTGATACCGTACAAGGTATATACGAGTATAATTCCGAAACTCCTAATCAAATTGGTGGAATAACCCAAGGTTTTGCTGATTCAACCGATTTAACATTATATTTAAAAGATAAAATTGATGTTTATAGTGACCAAATTGGTCAATGTCATTCTAAATTAGGAAATACTTGCTATATTAGTACAGGAACATGGGATTATAATAAAAAAATCAATGAACCAATGTTTGAAATCATGTGTGATGAGTATGAAAAAGCAGCTCTTAAACTACCACATGAGTTTTTTGTAAGAAGATATGTAGATAATATAGTAAAACTACAAACTTTTTTAAAAAAATGGAATATTAAGTATGACTTTTGTCAAATTTATTCCCAATTTAGTGGTTGGTACGAGTTTGAAGATGGTGCAAAAAGACAATTTCATATACATGATGATAATAAGTGGTATAATTCACCATTATTTAAAAAAAGATTTCCAAATAATAAGAGTAAGGATGTTTCTGAGATATATCCTAATATAAAACCTGTATATAATTTAATTGATTGGGATAATTTTTGGTTTCATAAGGATAAAACAGGTGTTTTTCCAAAGGGAGGTATCGATGAATATTGTATTGATACATTTGGGGAGAGTTCATATGGTAATGCAATTACAGATATTATCAAAAATATCAAATATCCCTTAGAAGTACCAACTACCGGAGTTACAGGTCATCCAGGTATATTATATTACTTCTTTTTAACCAATAATGTTATAAAAAATTGTGATTTCTTTAATATAAATGAAGAAATGTTAAAAAAAGTAAGAAAATTACAAGAAATAGATAGTGTAAGTGATGAAATGAGTGAAACATTACTATTTAAATCAGAGAAATTCACTCAAAGACAGTTTAATAATCAAGTTTCCGATATGGAAGTAGAAAAATTTATACAAAACAATGTTCAAAACATATAAAGTAACAGCAATATTAGAAGATAAATCCGAAGTAACGTTCCACATAGGTGGAGTAGATGAAAAAGGAGTGGGTATGACCGTATCAAAAATGGCAGGAATCCATATAATTAAGAATGTAGAGTTAGACTTGAACCCTCCAGTTGATAGTTACGATGAGAATTTCTTCGTAACAGAAAAACTTTAAAAAATAATACTAAAAATTTAACGGAAAATTTGGTAATACGGAATTTATTTCGTATCTTTACATAGTAAAGCAAGCCAAAGTGGTGGAACTGGTAGACACGAGGGACTTAAAATCCCTTGAGCAGTAATGTTCGTGTGGGTTCGATTCCCACCTTTGGTACTAAAGAGAGGTAGTGAAGCTACAATGATATAGAAAAAGGTAAGGGTTAACCTCTATATCGTAGTAACCCCGAAAGACCCGAAACTTCTCTTTTTATGGACGAGTAGCTCAGCTGGATAGAGCAATGCCCTTCTAAGGCATCGGTCATAGGTTCGAATCCTATCTCGTTCACTATTGGACTTTTAGCTCAGTTGGTTAGAGCACCGCACTCATAATGCGTAGGTCGATGGTTCGAGTCCATCAAGGTCCACCTAAATACAGAATTCAAATATTTATATATAATGAGTAAAGTAATAGAAATAATAGAAGGTTGGGCAAATGTGATGAAAGACCAATTCAACGCAGTAGAACCTGGAACTAAAATGTTATCTAAAACAAGATTATTAGAATGTGATGAATGTGAGATACGACAAGGAAATAGTTGTTCTCCATTAATATACTCATATCATGTTAAAACAGGACAAAGAACTTCTGGTTGTGGTTGTAATATAGCAGCTAAAACCTTATCCCCTTCTTCGAGTTGTCCATTAGGAAAGTGGTAGTTATATGAAAAAAAGATTATTATTTACATTAGGATGTTCCTTCACAGAAGGAGATGGAGGATATCCACCTGAACCATTCTTTGAACCAGAGGGAATTCCACTTGATGGTAGTAGAAGAGATGAACTACATGGTACTGAAGTAATGCAAAATTATAGAAATAGTTACGATGATTATTTTCATAACGAAACTTCATGGCCTACTCAATTAGCTAAAAGAAAAGGATTTGATAAATTAATCAATATTGCTAAATGTGCAAGTTCAACTGGATATAACCTTAGAACTTTATACGATAAGTATTGGAATTTCGATTGGGAGAATTATGATACCACTATGTTTATATGGTTAACAGATAGTATTAGATTTTCTTTTTATAGTGGTGGAGTTCCTCAAACATTTATGTGTGGAAATCCAGATAGACCATTTACATTAAGTGGTAGATATGCTAAAATTATACAAGATGTAGACATAGACCCTTTATTAGAACAAAGACATCATTTGAGAACACTTGAACAATATTGTGAAAATCGAGGTATTAAACTTGTGATTATGTCTTATTGGACTCATGAAGATGCTATGTTAAAAGATATGCACAAATCTAAACACTATGCTAGTCAAGAACCAGGATGGACACCTATACCATTTGAGTATGGTCAATGGACATTAAATTCAGATGGAATACGAACTGGTAAGAGTGAGACTTGGGATTCGAGATATCATTCACCTATTTGTTATCATCCTAATAAAGAAGGATATTCACTTATAGTTGATACAATCATTGAACAATTAGATAAAGATAGACCAGATACACTTCACATAGAAAACTTTAATAATAATCCTGAATTAGTTTGGGATGGTGACCCTATTGGGTTTGAATATGCTGATGAGCATAGAATTGAGTTTGACCACGAAGGGTTAACTCAAGATGAATATGAAAGTTATTATAAACATGGTAAATTACCAGACTAAAACAAATATATGGATGAATTTGATGATATGGATGACCTCTTCAACTTAGGTGGAGATGATGGAGATGATAGAGATAACATTGACGTTTATAAACGAGCACAACGAATGATGTTTGTAAATGATGTAGAACGCTTTCCATCTGCTCATATGGCGTTATCATTAGAGGAGTTTGTTGAGTTGTTTGATTCACCGGAAGATGAGGATATTGCAATATTAACACAATGTTTTATTACTTCATATATGAGATGTAATCCAGATAATGATGCAGAGATGGGTAATCTTGTAGGTAAATGGGGATTAGATTGGTTAGGTTTATTTTTAGCATATAATCAAAAGGTTGAGGAATATGAACTATGTTCTATCATAAAAGAAGTTATGGATGCTGGTCAGAAAAAACTTGATGAATGGAGAGCAGAAGACTTATTACAATCAATAAAAGACCAGATTAGTTCCTAATGAAAATAATCAGAGCACTTTGGGGTGGTAATCGTATAGGTGAGATACGGAATGAGATTCCACTTAAACCTCAACACGATGAGGTTGTTTATGTTTGGGGTACGGAAAATTTCGAGTATCTGATATCACTTGGTTATGATACTCGTTATATGGCAGATTCAAAAACTACTGAATATTCTGAGGAATCGGAATATGCGTTAAAGTTAGAAGCTCTTGATTTAGCATATCAAGAGTTTAAAGAATTTCTTTTCTTAGATTGGGATTGTATTAACACAAAAAGTATAGATGGTTTAGAATTTAATTCACCATCAATGCCGTTATACTCATATCCAAAAGATTTCATTTTCCCAAATACTACTTTACAACCAAATACTACTTTACAAAAACAATTAGCATTATATAGTTGGGAATTTGAAGATACATATGTTATTCCAAATGCAAGTTGTATATCGGTTCAAGGTTTTAATCTTGGTAAAGAACTTAAGAGTATTCATGCTGAACATAACTTTAATACATTGATAGAAGAGTTTGCTTTTAAAGTATTTACGAATTGTACACTTGATGAATATATTCAAAATTATGATTCACCTTATTTATATGGCAGAGAATCATCTCAATACTTTTTAGTAGGTGGTAATAAAGTAAACACCGCAAAGAAGTTAAACAAATATATTGGTAGAAAAAATATTAGATTTATACATGAGTAATGAAGAGTGGAGAAACTGGATTAAGACCAGTGGTTATATTGGATATGTAGGATGTTCCTTTACATGGGGACAGGGTTTGTGGAATTATGATAAGAATAATAAGAACACCCCAACCTATGATGAATTTATTTTTGAAAACATACAACCAACCGAAGAATCCGATAATGTACGAAAGGAGTTAAGATATCCTAATTTACTATCTACACATTTCGGAACAGATGTTATTTCTAAAATGATGAATGGTGGTTCAGATGCACAATCATATACAATATTAGAAGATGTTATTAATAGTCGTTCACAAAATCCAGAAATGAGTGGTAAGTGGCCTTTGGAAAAGATGAGGTTATTAATATTTCAACATTCAGCATTGGTAAGAAATAATCATGTATTCGATTACAAGGGTAAGAAGTATAGAGTTAATTTAAAAGGTGGTGAACATCATGTACATATAGATGATGATAACGATGAAAGAGAAAGAGATTTTGGTGTATTTGAAATCTATCCATGGCAATCAATTAAAATTAATGGTGATACTAAAGAACAATATGAACAATGTTCACAAGATGAAGATGCAGGTAAGTATGTTAGTAATGATATCTTCTTTGATTGGTTAGTAGATAGTGGTATTACAATAGAAGAGTTTTGGTTACATCATTCTCGTGTATGGTTAAGAAAGATACAAGATTTATTACTTGAGTTTGATAATCTAGGTATTCCTATTGTATGTTGGCATTGGGAAGAAGAGTTATTAAGTGTAATACATGAAGAAGAATTCTGGTGGATAAGAAGTATAACTGCTCCTATTATAGTTAACAACGTAGAATATCCTTATTATACAAAAGCAACCGAGGTACATCCTAATCTATTCATAGGTAAAGATAAAGAAGCTAATAACTATCCACATGATACCGATGAACATCCTTCCAAATACGGTCATGAGATAATAACCTCCTCTATAATAAAGAATCTACAAGATAGAGAAATCACCATATACCTTTAAGAAATACAAGCTAAAAGATTACAACCTCGAATGGTCATGACCAAAAGGGAATATAATCCCCTATAACACAATTTCGGTACATCTTATAATAATATTACAAAGAGATTTAAGAACGGAGACAATCCAAACTCTAATCATAATCTCAGTACATCAATACATCATGGGTATAACAACATAACCTCTTGTGTACTCAGAAATTAACCGACCCCTAAATAAACACTCTCTAACACCTTCTCTACTCAGTTCTATAAGATAACTCTATAAGGAAATACAAAGGGAATGGTCACATCATATGGAACGTTTCGAGGGTATTCACACTCCAACTCCCTTCACTTCATGGTATTTGAGTACAATGTGGGTGTGGTATTGTACAAATAAAGTTCGGATACCACCATATATAAATAAATAAATGTGGAATTTAGAGGGACTGAATTAGGATTGTAAGCTGGGAAGATAAGAAAGACTGAGAAGATGGGGGATATATACTGACACTATCAATAAAAAAGAAAGGGGAAAATTTATCTCTTCGACTGAGTAAAGTATTAAAAAAACGACTTGGGTAAAAAAATTTTAAAAAGACCGACACTTGCTTAGTGTCTATACTATTAAGTTAAAGGTTATATATTTTATTTTAAGTTATTTCTTTTTAAGTGTCTGGAGCGTCTGGAAATATAAATATATATAAAAAGTAAAAACGTAATAAAAAGTTTTCAACAAGTTATTAACAATCGGAGAAAAGAGATTAAAACCTCGTAAGGAAATACCCCATGCAAAATAAATGAAAAAAGACTTGGATATATCATTTATTTTTCGTATATTTACATAGTAAATGAGTGATAATATAAAACATAAAACTATGAGTAAATTTGAAATTTGGTTAGACGAGGTAAACGAGAAAAGAAAACAACATTGGGATGATAACTATTCCTACAAACCTTACGAACCCCTCCATATCAAAAAAGGGCAAAAGTACATGAAGATAATTGATGGTACTACCGTATGGGGATTCGTTTCTATGTGGGAGGGTGTGTTCAAAGGAACATTGGTTTGTAAAGGAGATTTACTAAAACCGGCAAGTTGGAGTACTCCCGCTAAACATAGTAGAGGAAACATTTTTGATGGAACTGATTGTTGGGAATTCTATGGACCTAAATATCTAAAATAATATGGAAGTATCAAATACGATTAAATGGATGTATGTTTTAATGGCATCCTTTTTGTTTATCCTTGCACAAGGTGGTGCATGGTTACAACATAATTTACAATTTAAATATCCGAAGTTAGGACCTGAATGGTGGGGGTGGTATATTGCTGCGTTACCAATAACTTGGTTGTTTCTTAAATCAACACAACTTGGTGTTGAGGGATTCGGTAACTCATTATGGGCTAATCGATTCTTGGGATTCTCCGTTGGTATGATTGTTTATGCAATTCTTACAAGTCATTTCTTTAACCAACCTATGACTTCAAAGGTATGGGTACAAGTTAGTTTATGTGTTATTATAATGTGTGTACAAGTTTTTTGGAAAGAACAAATTCAATAAAAGAAATATGATAATACATGGGTTAGGCGATGAAAGTACGTTGGGTTGGAAATATAGTCTAAATTCAAATATATCTAAACAATACAAAAGTTGGTTGGATTCTAAATTTAATCAGTTGTATCATGAAGATTCATATCTACCATTAAAGAAAAACGTTTGGATTGAAAATTTATCAAATAAGTTAAAATGTGATTTTAATTTACTGGCTAAAGAAGGTAGTACTAATTTAGATATATTTAATTCTTTTGTATCCAATCTTGATTCATTTAAAGAAGGAGATGTTGTTATAATAAATTGGACAAACAATTATAAATTTAACGTTTATACTGATACCAAGGTTCATTCCATTTCTAACGTTTACGATTATACTAGTGTAAAGGAGTATATTAATCCATGGCAAGTGACCGGTGTGTATAAAAATAGAAATACTATTGGTTCGGTATATGAGGTTCATACATATGAAAAGGCAATAATAGAAATTTCTAATAAAAAAAATATTCAAGTATTCTTTTGGAGTATTGATAATCTAAATCACCTAACATATGAAGATGATACGTTATTAAAACCAGAATACATATTAGGAAAATATTTAGTTAAACATAGAAAAGAATGTAACATAACTCCATTTGGAGATTATTACAGTGAACTAGATAAACCTTTATTTTATTCTTCCATTAACTATGTAGATAGTTTAATGATTATGATGACGGCAGATTCAAATGGAGAGATAGAATCCAATAAACTTTTGGGAGTAAGGGGTCATGATGTATTATCACATCACTTCTTTTCTCATCTTGTTAAATATTTAAAAAACAAAATAGTAACCAAAAATTTATTATTATGAACGAAATAGATTTACATGGGTTAACACATAATGAAGCAGTTGATAGGGCTGAAGATTTTGTATTGATGGAATCACACAATGAATTATTTGAGTGTAGATTAATTACAGGTAATTCAATGAAGATGCAAGTTAAAGTAATTGATATGTTAAAAGAACATAATTTCAGATGGTATATACCAACTTGGAATACTGGTGAAATAATAGTTTCAAATTAATAAAAATGATAAATAACCTATTCCCAACACCAGTATATTATAGTAGTATAGATGAGGAGATATTAAAAAGACTTCAAAAAGATATTACCGAATATGTAAAAAATAATGGTGATTTATTTAAGACAGCTGTATGGAAATGTAATACAGAAACTAATATATTTTGTGAAGAGAAAAAAGCATTCTTTCCTGAATATCTAAAAGATACTATATTTAAACACACATCAGAATATCTTGTAGAATGTGGATTCAAACCGAGACCATTTTATGTTGAAGATTGTTGGATTACTCTTGGTGGTGATGGAGCATATCAGGAGTTACATGACCATTTAGGTGCAGGTAATACATCAAATGGATTCTCATCGGTACTTTATATATCGATAGATAAAAACAAAGGTGGGGAGTTTGTTATACAATCACCAATTGATGTTTTAGCTAAATTACTTCCTGAATCAGAAAACGAATTACTTGCTCCACAAATACATATTGAACCACAAGAAGGAATGATGGTATCGTTCCCCGCTTGGTTAAAACATGGAAGTTTACAATATAAATCAACTGAGAAAAAAAGAATATCAATAAGTTGGAATATAAATTTTAATTAAAAAATTTGGATATATGAAAATAATTTCGTATATTTGTATAAATAAAGGAATATATTATGGCAAATGAAATGGAAACATATGTTAGCATTAAAAATGGTAATAAAGAAGTATCCAAAAAATTAGATGAATTATTTACTCCAATGGAAGGTGAATATAATTCGAGAACCATTGAATTGATTAATCGTTTATATAATAAAGATTTTACTTGGGATATTAGTTTAAGTAAAGATGAAAATGAAGCAAATAAAAATACTTGGCCAGAATATAATTGGTTAGGGGATAATGTTGGGAGTAAATGGATTTATTCTGAATTTGATGGTGATGAAGATTTTTCATATATTCACCTTGTATTAACAACACCATGGTCAGTTCCACAAGGATTTCTAAAAAAACTATCAGAGATATTAAGTGATATAAAAAAAGATTGTTATATAGTTGGAACATATGAAGATGAAGGATATGACCCAATGGGAGCTTTCATATATGCAAACGGATATGATGATATTGAAGATTTAGATGAAGAAATTGATAATGATAGAATATGGGAGGATGATTTTTATACGGAAGAATTAAGAGAAAAAACATCTAAACTACAATCAGATATTGAAGATGCATATTTACAATTTCTAAATGAAAAAGAATAAACTAGGATTTACAGCAGGTAACTTTGATTTATTACATCCTGGTTACATTTATACTTTTGAAGAAGCAAAGAAACATTGTGATACGTTTATTGTATTCCTTCAGAAAGACCCATCTCTACATAGAAAATCTAAATATAAGCCAGTAATTCC
>Ga0181421_1000186_pt1 | contig 17377 bp, 35 predicted proteins | sample 44SPOviralmetaG_FD_130146 | JGI IMG/M metagenome (GOLD analysis project Ga0181421, IMG submission 130146) | Marine viral communities from the oligotrophic San Pedro Time Series (SPOT) site, San Pedro Channel, CA, USA - 44 SPOT_SRF_2013-06-19 | ecosystem: Environmental > Aquatic > Marine > Strait...
TATATCACGCTCTCTGTCATTCACATACTTTGCTGCGAAGAATACACTGCTATTCTTGCGTTTTTTCATATGCGCTTTCATATCTTCAATAAACTCTTTATAATTACTTCCCCAGATAATATCATCAGTCCACTCACCATTATCATCATCATAATCAATACTACCTGCATATTTTATTTTTAAGTCAATCATTATATAAATAACTCCTGTTGTGTAAATCGTTTATCAGCAATCTTTATATATTCTGGATTTATTTTCATTCCTGATCTTCTTCTTCTTCTTCTTCTTCAATATCAGTATACACAAAGACAGTTGTTGGACAATTAGGACATGACAGATTTGTAACAATTCCATCTCTGCCGATTCCATGATCTTCATAATCGTGATCTCCACCCCATATTAATTCAGTATTGCAGTGCCAACATTTCATCTATTTTTTACTCCACATAATTCGGTTGCTTTTTGTCTAGTGCATTGAAATGCTATTCTATAAATTCTTTTAATTTTTTGTAAGTCTATAAGCTGTAATAAGTACCATTCTCGTAAAGCCATATCTGTTAAAACACCAACCACGTCTCCGATTGTTGGTCTTGAACTTCTCCAATAATTAATAAAGTGTTGCTCTTGTATTCCGTTCAAACAATTCACACCTACAACTGGAAATGTTATAATTAAAGTTGTTTTATGTTTCATCATTTGAAATACAACTGGAAAAAACTTATCTGGGTAGCCATAAGAATCAATATCAATTACATTGTATGTTTTTTTATTAGCTCTCATACTATAAATAACATCAAAGCTGTCTCCAAATTTTTCTTTTGTCATAGCTGTGACATTGCCACATTTTTTGTAATACTCTGTAAGATTACCTTGTCCACCAAAAACTTCTAAAATATCTCCATTTATGTATTCTGTTAAATTTTGTAATTGTTTTTTTTTCTCAATTGGATGATGATATATATCTGCATTTTGAGATTGTAGTAACCTTGTTTTTTTGTGGCTTTTTTTTGTATGTCCAACCATTAGCTGAACTCAGGAAAGTATTCGTATGAATAGAACCACTTCCTGCCTTTTGTTTGATTGTTTTTGCCTGTACTCAATGCTAAACTAATTGCATGAGTATTTTCGTATGGTACATAGGCAATTATATTCTTTGGCTCATAGTATATTGCAACCACATCTACTCTATTGGTATCTTTATACTTTGTAGTATCCACTTCAATTGCTGTACCTCTACGTAACTTCGTCACACACTTAATTTGCACTCTTTTTATTGCAAAGATTTTTGTTTCTACAATCATATCTACCTGCGTAACATCCACTTCTGGTAGATAGATATTATATCCTTGAGAAAGCAAATCTTGGCGTATTGCCAATTCGCCTATACGACCTTTCATCATACTATGCATATTGATCTAACGCCTCCATAGGTCTTAACTGGTCTGCCTGTAACGTAAACTTATCACCATAGCCAAGATCCATAATATTATCCTGCGTTAAAAAATCTATGGATGGTATCCATCCTTCCAGTACAAATGTAGGAGATTCATCACGCACTAATATAAATACGTCACAATCTGTATGTTTCTTTTTCAATTTGGCTTGCAGGTAGCCACTGGTAAACTTTGTGGTCTTTACATCCACTCTCAAGTTATTATATATTAAATCGTAACCGCTATAATGAGGACCTATCACCATGTCGGGATAGGTGTTATATTTCTTACAGACGGCTAATTCACCGCTAACACCGCGTAGATCTATTTCTAAACTACGTGGTCCGCTGGAGATCATTCCATTGACTTGGTTCTGATCCATTTTTGCTTTCGCTAATGCTTTCGCCAGTCTTAATTCCATTTTGTTTAGTATTATTTGCATGTGGATGTTCCTTTTCCATTGCAGCATACAAAACCATATAATTAACTACGTCTAAACATCTTTGGTATGTGGTTTCATCGCTGTGTGTTTTACCTGTTTTTGCATCGTTGCATATCGCATCGACATGTTTTAAGACATATACCATTAGTGCCTGCTTTGCAGTAATTCCAAGCCGTTCCGCAACATGCTTAAAATTATAAAATTTATCTTCATTACTAATGGTGTACTCAATAGACTTGTTATCACTAATCTGTGAGGCTTCCGCAAACATGTCCTCTCTGAACTTATTATATTCTTCGTATATCATTCGCTCTCCCAGTCAATAAGTTCTCGTAAACTATCTATGGTGACCTGCAAGCTCGCAATCTCTGCATCCATCGCAACCAATGCACTTTCTAAAGAAATATATTTCTTTTTGTATTTTTCGATTACTTCTTGCTGATACGCATTCCAGCAAAACTCTTGCTCTTCTACTTCTTCTATGTTTGTAAATAAACTCATACTGCCTCTCTTTTTTTTGTTTTGTTATCTATGGTTCTTAACACCTCATCACATACTTCTAACGCTATATCCATACGTTGATCTTCATCTGCTAATGTTTTTCTTAACACTTTCTCTATCGCATCACCTACTGTCTCTACTAAAGCTGCGCGTGGACTGGGTTTCATTGGATGTGGCATTCTATACTCCTAACTCTCTCCGTACACGAGTGTCTAAACTAAGTTGTGCAATATCATCAAATTCTTCTTTAATCTCACTATGAACAATTTTGGCCATTTCCTTTCGTATCTCTATCCATTGTTCAGTAACGTGAGAATTACCATATGTGTTTTCCATAAATGGCATAATATTAAATACTTTTTCTAATAATGCTATTAGTTCTTCTCTACTCATTCTCTCTCCTGGTTAAAGTGAAGCGGAATCACGACTATCACGATCTTTAGACACGCCATTTTCTTGGTTATGGGTTTCTACGATTCCGCTTTTAAATAAGTTCTTCATCCATTCATGCTTTACGATCCATAGCCAAGGCTTACGATCCTGTCGAACCATAACTACATCTGCATTCCTAAATGATAAAAAATCTGCAATCTTTTTTCTGCGCTTTACCTGCACTAAAATTGTGAGGTCACCTTTGGTAGCCTTAACATCTATATCGCTCTTCTCTCCAAAGCTACGCCCATCACTACCCCATGATCGTTCGGCAATGAAGCCGAGGTCGCGGAGCAATTCAACGACCTCAACTTCACCTTGGTAGCCTTTACGTGATGATTTAGAAGGCATTAAAACGGCAGCTCTTCTTCATCTTCAGCAGAAGGTGTAGCATCAAACACTTTCTCAGGTTCATATGTCTCTTTAAAAGACTTGAACATCTTCTCTGCTTCCTTGTTTAATGGTGCTTTAGGACATGGAGTTACTGTATATGTAGTATCCATTCCATCACCATTTTTAGTGACAATCACGTCATAGTCTCTAAGGTTTCCCCATTCACTATTGCGATCTAACTCTGTAAGTTGCTTCTGGACAGTACTCTGTGTAATGTCGAGAACCTTGACTGAATCAGCACTATAAACTGGAAGTTGCCAAAAGTGCTTTGGCTTTTCTCCTGCTGGTGCATCACCTGCTTTTTTGATCCTAACTGGCGTTTTATCATCTTGCCAATATTGATAACCTAATGTTGGTCTATCCAATATTCGGAATCTGTTTTCGCCTTTGACAAATTTCATAAAGCTACTTTCACCTGCGCTTGGCACGCTATAAGTCGCTTCTAAGAGTCCACTCATCTTTACTCCTTTATTGTATTATAGTTATAACCTTTGCGATCAATGAGAGCAATAACAGATTTATACGTTTCTTCATCTATCGTTGCCTTTACACCAATATCTGACTTCCAGACTTTTCGCGCTCCAGGTATGTATGTTTTGGATTTACCCAAAATTTTACGCACTTTCTGTGCAAATTGTACTCTTTCTTCTTTATCTTCTATATGAATAGTTAGGAACATGGACAGCACCTAATGGCGAAAAGAGAGAGAGAGAGTAGGTGTGGAAACGCCACTTCAAACAGCACTGTCCAAATAAGAAATAAATTTAATAAGGCCATGTGATAAAATCCATCTTTAGACCTAAAACACGAGCGATACGAACCTTATGCTCGTGGCGAAACTTACGTTTACCTCGCATCATTAGTGAAAGCATAGATTTATCTAGAGCGATTTCGCGCGCTAATTGGTTCTGACTAAAACCACACTCTCTCATATGTTGGTGTAAAGGCTTCATAAGTGTTGACAGATATTAAACCAGTTGTCAACACCATGCAAGTGTTATTTATATATTAAAATTCTTCTTCGATTCTAGTGCCTACAGTATATACGTCAGGTGCTACCTGTTGCATATCTAGGCTATTTTGTGCAAATCGAGCAAACAAATGTTCTGACTCTGCGTTAGATCCAGTAGATGTATTGTCAATACTAAATATAAATGGTCTACTCGGACCATCTACCATATTCCACACATCAGAAACCACACTATCATTGCCATGCTGATAAGATGGATATTCACTTGGTAGTAAGTCTGAATCCTGTAAGTAACTATACGTTAAATCATATGCCTGCCTACCACCATATACATTCTGCCCATATGTTCCAAGAGCAAATGGACTTTTAGAGGTACTTGATGCAGTTCTTCCAAAACTAGTTGCAGTAGCATAACGCTGTCCACCTGCGGACTCAGCTACATTGACCTTATCATAAATAATAGATCTAGTTAGGTTGAGGTCAGGTGAAAAAGGCATATCAAAGTATTCACCAATCATAATACTGCCTACAATAAAATCTGTGCTACCATCCCATGAAGTATCGCCTTCAAATTGTATCGCCCAATAACGCAAGTCCTGCTCATCAAACGTAAGTACAGTTGTGCCATCTGATGCAGGTGTCACTGTAACTGTTTTATTAGAATCAGAAGCAGCTATTGTATCTGCGTTGACAATTTCTGTAGCATTAACACTACTCCAATTTATATCAGCAGTATCTGCATTTGCACCATCTAAAGCGGTAATATCACTTGCTATATCACCTGCAAATATCTTAAAACGTCCACCTGCGCTATTTAAATTATGATTTAAAATCGCAATATAATTCTGTTTATAACTAGCAGTTGTAAAACTAAAATTGGTTAATACATGTTTAGAAGTATTTGCAGACGTATCAAATGTCACTTGATTTAGTGGTCTAAGATCAAATAACTCACCTGCGCTACCTGCTTGAACTGCAATCGTATTAGCAATATCTGACTTTACGATACCAATCTCAGAGCCTCTTGCCCTATGATAACTAATTAAGTCTGGATAAAATCTTGGTGTTTTTATAGTTTGGTTAGCCACTAGCCTACCTCTCTTGCTGTTATGCTTACCTTACCTGGTGAGCGTTTTGTTTCTACAATCATAAAATATGTACTGGTACTAAAGTTAGTGCCAAACATCTCTACTGGCATATCTGTGAATGTGACTATATCACCAGTTTCGAGTTGGCATCCTTTCGCTGGATTGACTACATCGCATTGCACTAAGACTTTTATATCACCAATAATGTTGTTATAATAAGAATACCAATCTGCATTGCAATCTGATGCTGCGGATGTTGGAATGCTTCCAGTATACATGTCTAAATTAACTTGCTGTTTGCCTTGTTTTGCACCAAGGTTATATTTTGCTCTAGTAGAAGAATTAGTTAATATATTATTATTTGTGTATTTATTTGACTCGGCTGGATGTAGCTCACTATTAATATCCATTTGTGTAATAACTTCACTTAATCCTGTTGTATTCACACTAATATTCATTAAATCATTTTTTGTTAAGTGTATCATAGAAGAATCACTCGCATCTCGCAATGTATTATATTCAGAAGTCTGAATCACATGAACATACTTTAATACTCCATTTACATCTACTTTATAACAAAAACCAAATTCATATGCTAATTTATCTAATTTTTCTTTAAGACTTACTGGTTCAAGTTGCCAATATCTAATTTTCCAATTTGCTCTATCCGTGTTTAAGCCTGAATAATTAATAGGAGTTGTTGTTGGTATACCAGCAAATCGCACTAATAAATCTCGATGTGCATCTAAACCATGTGTGATTGCATTATTGCTACCAGTAAAAGACTCGGTCAAGCCATCACCACCGCTGTAAAAAAAATCTATATTATCTAATGCCTTAAAATCTTCTAAATCGTCTGCTGCATTACCAGAAAATGGCCTACTCGACAATTCAAGTTTAATATTTTTTATTGTTAATGTTCCATATCCATTTCCTGCATCAAAATCTGCAAATGTAATCATAAATGGGTAACGCATAGCTATAGAACCATCACTATAAGTAATGGTTTTATCCACAAAACTTGTACTTTCTATACTTGTATTGACAGCCACTTCAACATCACTAGCATCTACAGCAAGCTTTGCAGAATCAAATACACTTGTAAAGATATTAATTACATCTTCAAATTGATATTTAACACTAAACTTTAATTTATTAATAAATTGTTTTTCAAATATTTGTGTACCTGGCGTACCAGCAATTGTACCTAAACCTCCAGTTGTACCAGGATCGGCTAATGTGACTGTTGCAGAAGTATCATCGTTATTATCAAAAGCAAATGCAGCATTTGTAAATTTAGTGCTAGTTGGAGCAAATGGCTCTGTTTCTAACGCATGAACAATACCATGAAAATGGTGTGTAGAAGGAGTAATTAAAATGTTGGCATCTTCTCTCGCTTCTGTTTGCTCTGAAATATCGTAAGACGATGAACCTTTCCCAGCAGGTAAAAAACGATCATTACCTAACCATAAATTAATATGTGATTTTGATCCAGATCCATAGGAGCGCGGCATTAAAGTTACAATATTATTTTGATTTACAGTTAATACTGGTACTGGATATAATTTTATACCACAATCCGCTGGAGTTCCTGCATTGCTTTCATTTGGTGTGAAATCACCATAGACTGTAGGAATATATTTTTTAGTAGTTATCTCTTGTAATTGAGGAAAACTAATTCTATCCCAAGGTCTATGCGCATTTATTTGCATAGACAATTGTTGGTTTTCATTTAGTTTTATATCAACTAACCTGCCAGTAAAGATACGTTGGCAATCACTAATAGAATCTGATCCATTAAACTGCGCATATACTCGTACTGCTTTATTAAAATAGTTATTTGTTCCATTAAATATTTTTTTGTATAAATCAATACCATCAAATACTACATTAGCCACATTTAAAGAAATATTACTTGTAGTTGATTTACCATTAGTTATATCAATAGAATCGCGAACATTGACATTATTATTTAACACTGCGCCAGGATAAAAATTATTATCTACTGTGACATCACTAGTCGCAATGCCAAATGAGTGTATGTACTCATCAAAGCCGTCAATCGACCACTGCGCATCTGTAATTGTGCCACTATTTGAATTACTACTACTATCAGCAACTGTTGATCCTGTACCTTCATCCAGTTTCCAGTATCCAACTAAGTTTGATGCAGTGCTATCAATGGTTCTGTTATAATAGTGTGCAATTTCTGCTGCGCTTCGTGCATCACTCCACACTCTTACATGTGCTAATTCGCCATCAAATCCATTACTATTAGCAAAGTTATTTCCAATGCTCATATTTGCACTACTACTTGTGCCACCACTTGGATCATTACTTGCAGTTTCTGTTTCTACTAGCACACCATTTTTATAAAATAACGCAGTACCACTTGCATCATCTCTAACTACTGCAACATGAATCCATGTGTTCGTAGTTAAATCAAAATCAGAAGTAGTATTGGATTCATTTGAGCCACTTCCATATTCATAAAATAATTGTAGCTCTGCGCTACCTGGCATATTTACGTTAAAAGAAACGTTATCTTCTGCATCTTCTCCAGAACCAGCAGATAATTGGATGATGACACCACTATTTACGGCATCGGCTTTCATCCAAAATTCTATTGTAAACTCAGTATAACTTTGCAAAATGTTACCAAAGTCTATTCGGTCACCAGTACCATCAAACTCTAAACAATTGTTATTATCTGCACTAAATTGAAATAGCCAATTTTCATTGACGTTAGATTCTGATGGCGCATTACTCAATGCCATACTATGCTAATCCTTGATTGCTAACTTTTTGTATTTCTGGAATTAAATTATCTCGAACAAACTCATCGTTACCAATCATGTTCCCTGAGATATTGATAGTAACTCCACCTGCGTTGCCAGTTCTATTCATATTGGCTAAGTTCTGTACTCCAATATTCTGCACTGCGGATCTCTTCATTATAAACTCACCTGCCTGTGCTAAAATAGGTACGTTGTCTTCACCTTGTACTTGGCCACCTTGCGCAAAGCGTTGGATTCCGTTTTGCTTTATTAATCCGCCTGTGTGTGCAATTGGAATATTTGATAATGCGGATAAAACAGCACCAGCTCCTGCCGCTGGACCACCCATAACCATTAAAAGACCTCCAAGTGTACCAGCCATCATTTGAAATTTTTGAATATTATTATCTGCTTCGCTAGCATTGTTTTTTAATGCACCACTTAATACATTAATTGCTCCAGCAAATTTTTGTGCTTTATTAGACGTATCGCTAGTTTCTTCTCCAACATTATTCAATTTACTATTCAATAACTCTAATACTGCATCCACATCACCAATTGCAGCAAATAGCTCTCGATTAGAATTTACCATATCTATTTGCGTTTGTAAAATTGATTTCATACCTTCATCGGTTTGAGCAAGTAAACTAGTGAATTGTTTTTCGAGGTCCAATGTGTTTTGAGTTGCTTGCGCCTCAGCTTCTAGCGCATCAGTTTTTGCTTGCAGTGCTTCTGTTATTTTTTCTATTTCTATAATTAAGTTTTTTTCTTCTTCAGTTAATAGATGCTCTGATGTAATAACTCTCTGAGTTAATAAGTCTTTTCCATCTAATGCAGCAATTTGACTTTGTAATGCATTTTTTTCAGACTGTAAAGATTTAATATTAGATTTTACAGCGTCATCAAAAGCGTTTTCATCTTCTACTTCTTTTAAAATTGCTTTGTAATTTTTTATAGCAATGAGAGAATCGCTCATACTTAATGTAAAATCACCATTAGTTTTTGCTAAGGCTAATTGTTTATCTGTCGCACCTTGTAAAGCCATAATTTGCAATTTTAACGCCATCTCTTGATTTTTGAGTGATTCTTCAACTTTACTTAAATCGGTTTTTAATGTCTTGGATGAACTACTAGATGTAGAAAATGCCTTTTCTACTTTTTTTACTGCTTTTGCAACGTCATCAGCAGCATCCGCACTATTATCCATGCTTTCTGATAAATCATCAAATAACGCTAGTTGTTTTACAACAAAATCAATAGATAAAATAGCAACTAAAAAACCAATAGCTTTTGCAAACTTTCCAGTTGCTAGTGCGGTTAACTGCATTGTAGCCTGCATTCTAAATAAAGCTGATCCAACAACATCTAATGATTTTGCAAATTGAATTAATTTCATTCCACCAATAATAACACTAAATGTCGCTAGAGTTAATGTAACTTCTTTTAATCTAGCAACATCTAATGCACGAAAAAAATCTTCTACACCATTCACTAAATCTTTTAAATCATCTGCAACTAAATCACCAACAGTTGCAGCAAATTCATTGATTGCATCTTGCATATTAGAAACAGATCCACTAAATGTTTTTGATAACCGATCAGCACTACCACTAATACGCCCATCTGGATCAGCCATTGCATTAATTAATGCTTTTCTAAATTCAGGTAATGTAATCTTGGATAAGTCTTTAATTCCTTGTGAATCACGTACAATTTGAAGAAATCCACGCTCTTTTAGTACGTCAGCCGCGCCTGCTCCACCTGCATAAGCTCTACCTAAAGCACTTGCCGCTTCCGTTGCAGTGGTTTGCATAAATGCAGCTAAATCAACTAGTGACTCTAGCGTTTCATTTGCATTAGCACCAAAAGATTCTAATGTAACACCTGCATTTACAACATCTGCTAATTGAAATGGAGTTTTAGATGCTATTTCTCTAAAATTATCAAATGATTTAGCTGCTTCTTCTGCGCTGCCAGTTAATCCTTCTAAACGTACACGAGCATTTTCAAACTGACTGGATGCATTGACAAATTTACCAATGGCGGCTGCCGCCCCACCAAGAGCAAATGTATACACTAAAATTTTATTTCTTAAACTACCAAGATTGCCAATCAGACCGCTTGTCTGACCTCGCATGTTTTCTGCTGCTTTATTATAACCTTTGGTATTCTTCTCTAGATCTCTTACACTTCTTGTCGCGCGTGCAAAACCTTTCGTGCGGACTTCAATAATAAACTTTTTTTCAGCCATTTTTCTTCTTCATGTCTTCATTTTGTAATGCATTAAATTCTTCATCTATAGCTGAAAAGATGACTAAGCGATGATAATCTGCGTTATCTATCGTTGTAGACAGTGGTAGATTGAATCTTTTCATAGCCATGTACTCCTCAAGCGCAAATATAGTCTCAGGCGTTAGAAAGTACGTAGAGTCAGCACAGAATACCAATGAGTAATATAACGCAGCACCAAGCGTAAATTTCCCATCACTATCTTGTTCTACGATACGACCAATCTCTTCCCATAGTTCATCCTCTGTATACGTGATGTTTTTTTTGAGCGTAGGAGACTGCGCAGTGTATGGAAAAACTAAGTTGCGTGTGGGTTGGTTCTTATAACTCATCCACACGGCAACTCGGTGCATGATTACTTTTTTTTGTTTGGTTCTTTGTACGCGTTATAAATAGCCATTAAGACACTATCGATTGCATTATCATCTAGTTTACCTAATTGCTTTTCTGGATCGGTAAATGAATGATTTAATATCCAATCTAGTACAGTAAAGAATTTGGATGTGTCTATCTCGCCTTTTTTTGTAATAGCACCTACTTCAAGTTTATGCAGTTCTCTGCGTGACTTGAAACTAATGTCAGGTACATCAAATGTACCATGGTCTGTTTTTACTTTCATGTTTCATCCTACGATGAAAACGGCGTGTGTTAATTTGCGATCGTGATTGAAATTATTGTATTGGTTTCTTGATCAGCACCTTTAGCAGCAAACGCTCTAAATGGAATCGTTTGCAATAAAAAGTCACTAACTTCTGGTTTAGAATTATCTATCATTATATCTGGACAAGAGATATTTAGATTAGCTGAAGTGCTATCTATAAGAGACAGTGCAATACCTGCGCTATCTCCTTTAATATGATCAGCAATATCATTTATAGAATCATCTCTTTTAGCAGTAATTGATCCAGTTACTTCATATGGTCCTGTTTGCACATATCCATTTGGATCAAAACTTGCACTTCCTGGCTGAAAGTGAACTCTAGCCAATGGTCTTGTAATACTGATTTCAAAATTATTTAATGTAAGCGCAACACTATCAATTGTAGATGTTCCTAAATCAAAAATATTACGTGGACTTCCTACGTCTATTGTAGGTGATGTAGGATTCAAATTTTCTTCTGATGGTTGATACGCTGTAACAAATGTAGTTTCTACTACCATTTCACCACCATTAGTTCCTACATCTTGACGTAAAACCATAGAAGTAGCAAAACATCCTTTCATTACTACATCATTATTCGTGGACTTATCAGAGCCAGCATTTGCAAACACGATAGTAAACTGGCTTGCGTTTGCAATTCCATGAGTCATATCTCCTGTATTATCGCTCGGATCTAATATTGCTGCGCTTGAAGGAGTCCCAAATAAAGAAAGGCAACTTTGTAATACTGCTGTTGTTGTACCTCTCATAGTAAGAGTTACTTCATACATTTGCGTGTCTGGCCTATGATGTCCTTGTGATTCTACCTGTCCATAAATACCACTGCGTGATGGTGCAACATCAATTGGTGCGCTTGCATGTTCAATGTTGTAATCAATTACCTGCAATTTATGCCAAGTATCACCAGCTACGTGTGCAGCTCCAACTGTTTTTGCAGAACTTGCTGCTGTGCCAAGAATTACTTGAACATCACTTCTTGATTGAAAATTTGTTGCCATTACTTACCTTCCTTTAATTGCTTTTTTGGTTCTGCGCTTTGTAAATGCTTTATTAATGATTTAGGCGGTTCAGTAATTTCGATACTGCGACCATCCGTAAGTTTTCTATGCTTTGCTGGATCAGAGAATGCTATAAAATTCTCATCATCTTTTAAGTCAAAATATGATTTCTTTGCTTTGTACATCATCCTATTATCTCCATTGCTGATACTACAGCAGTCATATTAGCGCGTAATAAGTCTGTATTATCATCATCACGCTCATATATAGTATTGTCGATGACAGCATTGTAAAATTGCCTTGTACCTGACACACTATAGTTTCTGTTATTGTAAATAAGTCTTTTCATACGCTCCGCTACTAACGATACCTGCCTAAAGCTCTCCTTTGTGTAATTACCTGCAAAATCCACTTGGTAACTGATAAGGATTGTATAATCTCGTACCATTCCTGTATTAATTTGCTCGTTAAGATCATCTGACACAGGCTGTAATAAAAAACTTTGATTAGATTGATGTTCATCATAAAAAATCTGAATCCCAAATTCATCAGCAATAATACTATGTAAATTATCAATGACTCGTTCATAGATGACATTGTTAAATGATATTGCCATTATCTATAGATCTGTCCACTGCGCACAGTTCCTATTTGAATTTCATCAGATTGGAAGGTCACACTCCACTCATCAGACGCAGTATATACACCAGCTTGGAAGCGTATTGATGCGCCATATGCTAGTGGCTGATAATCACCATTCATTACTTCTGCATCTACAGATTTATGTCTTTTTAGTCCTGTATCATCTTTTGTAAATACATCGTACTTCACTGTACTTGCAGTACCAGGTGTGAATGTACCTGCGGTACTAATCACTACTCGCACTTCATCATAATCTGTACTAGGCGGACCATACATCTTTACATCTTCAATGTAGCCAGTGCTACTACCATTCACACTAATCTCACGAATAACGCCAGATTCTGAACGAAAACTAGTTTCATTCCACATCACGTAATCACGTGACTTTAATTTTGTGAGCATACCTTCATCACCTAATACCTGCTCTTGAAGTTCTGCTGCTTTCTCTGGATCTTGGCTACGCACTAAATCTGCGCAGGCTAATAACGCATTGCATCGTATTATAATAAAGTCATATGGTCTATCTGATGCACCTTGATAATTGCTGTTACCACGCTTATAGATAGGTCTATTTAAATAACTGCGCATATGATCGGCTTGTTCTTTCACTACGCGAGTTTTTAAGTCTTCCCAATCTTGTCCTGCTTCACATACACTAGAATTAAATGCACTAACAGAGCTAGATGCTAAAAATACGTCAACATAATCTGAGGATTCGTTATATTTAAATTCGTTATCTGCATTAGGAGTATCAGATACTTTCGTTAACTCTAAACCATCCTTGTATAAATTTTCTATATATCCAGTATTATGTAATCTATAAAGATTCGTAGATGGATTTGTCCAACTCGAAATTAGTACACGCTTACGATCATAGCGATCTATATCACTAAGAATAGCCTGTAAATCAGTTGTTATATTGCAGAATGCTGTTAAGTAACTCATGCTTTTGCGATCTCATTAGTTATACTACTAGTAGGTAAAATGGTTACATCGGGAATATCTGCGCATATAATTAGCGCAATCATCGTTCCTAAAATCATATCAATATCTGTACGCGGATCGTCTAAATCTTTCGCCAATTCTTTTAGCTCGTGCATTACAGTAATTAACTTGTCTATTCTTGCAGCATCATCCATATTTTTGTACTATCTCGCAAAACTTCTCTGGTGTACCAGCACCTTTTGCAGTGTTGTAGTACACTTTCCATTGCGTTGCTTGATCCTCTAATGTTCTTGGTAGTTTTTTTGGTATTCTACGTAGGTGTAATCTACAAAAAACTATTTGAGCTGCAAGATTAGTAGTTAAGATATATTCCCAATCCTTTTCTACTGGCGCAGTAAAGTGTGACCAATCTAAATAGCATGCTTTTGCAACTTTCTTCATTAGCTCTTCTCGATACTGAAGATAGTTATTTATTATATCTACCGCTACCCAAGGTTCACATTGATAGACACCACGCGCTGGACCTTTGATTTGCTCTAGATAAATATACTTTGACTCCACTAAGCCAATATTATAAACAAACTCTGCTGCTTCAGGAGAATATAAATCTATCTTCTGTAAAACACGCTTAATGAGTCCTTTTATTTGGTCTGGATTGATCATTTGCGCTTCATGCCTTTCTTCATCTTCTTCTTTTTAACTTTGACTTTCTTTGACTTCTTTTTCTTTCCATAATGGTACGGCATTATCTTGCTCTCCTTACTTTCTTGGCAGTTCTTTTAGAATAACTAGCGTTCTGTTTACCTTGCTTACTAGCAGCTCTTTTCAGCCTATTCTCATATGCCTTTTGTGATTTCGTTAAATTCTTACGTACACTAGCAGGTAAGTATCTGCCTCGCTTTTTGCGTGGTTTCTTTTCATCACCTTTCGTGACGTAACCCCAATTTTGCTTACTCCACTTTTTTAAACTCTTTTGTGACTTCTTTAATGCCATTATTTATATCCACCGCCTGCTTTCTTATATGCTCTCGCTAACATCTGAGCTTTCCTTGCACTCCATTGACCTGCTCTACCACCTTTATTACCTGCTTTAATGCGATAAAAGATCCGTTTACGTAACGATGGTTTGGTGTAATTGCCTGCTTTATTTACAGATGATTTCTTTTTCATTTACCTACCTTTCTCATTGCACTAGAATGAGATTGACCAAATGTTTTACCTCTACGCATTGCAGATACCATAGATCGTAAATGTTTTGCAGTGTGATGTCTTGCGTGTCTACGCATTGAAGATACTTGTCGTTTACTTAATCCTGTAACACTAACACCTTTGACTTTCATTACCACTTCACCTTATTTGACCAGAATTTTGCTGAAAACTTATTAGTTGTTCTACCATGCCTTGCATAGTATGCGCGTCTTCTGGCCTGTTGAGATTTACTCTTTGGGTTCTTACCTGCGCCACGCACACCTTGCTGTCCAAATCTCACTACTTTATATCTACCACCACTAGATGCCATCACTACATGTGATTTTGTTTTGTGACTTGGTGTACGTTTTGGTTTATTTACTCCACGTAGACCTAGCCTACGCATCGTTGATTGTACTCGTGCAGGTACTGCCATTACTTACCTTTAATTAAACCGATAGTAATAGACTGGATCACTTCTACTAACTCTTTAAACATCTTGCCTTCTTTCTCTTCTTTTACAAAAGGTATGTTAATCTTATCGTTTAGTAGTTGTGCCAGTTTATCTGCAAAATCATTTGATCCAATATGATCCACTGCTTGGTCTTGCATTTTATCTGCTTGTTCTTCGGCTAGCTTTACTAGCATTGATTTTATATCCATTAGACGAACCTCATTATTATGTTTATCATTATAGGAAAAGTAACAAGAGCTACCGCTCCCCATGTTTGAAATCGAGCAATATCAGTATCATGGTTACTGACCTTTCCATTAAGTCTTTCTAAATGCTTCTCTATCCTATGTAAACTAGAGTAGATGTTTTTAAGTCTTTCATCGTGCCTTGTTAATATTCTTGTAAAATCTTGAGCGTCCATTAATGTCTCCCGTTACCATTCATTCTACTCATTATACCATCCATTCTTGAGAGTTGTTTTTCTAAATCGCTAATAGCTTCCATCATCTGTTCATACCTTCTATCTCTTACAGCATCTGATTCATTCCATCTATTAATTAGCTTTATAATCATTCCTTCCATGTTATTGATACTTTCGGATTGACCTTTATTTTCTACTTCTAAATTTTTTAAAGATTCTTGTTGAGCCTCTGATTTCTTTGACTAAGACATCACTAGATATACAAGCAACGCACCGCATATACCTATCATTCCTGCTTCGCCATATATTGCCATCATATCCATTTATTTCTTTCTCTTTTTCCAACTCATTGGATTTAAATTGATTTTTAATTCTTTCTCATAGAAAGATATTTTCTCTTCTAGTTCTTGTCGTTTCGATTCTTCTTCCATTGTATGCTTTGCCAGTAAATCTTTAATTGTTGTATCCGCACTAATAAGTTCAGTTTCAAGCCTAGCAATCCTATTTTCCATACGCACACCATAGTAGCTAATACCAGCAACAAAACATAATATTTGAAATAGCCACTTAATATTAAGATGTATACTAAAATTGTCATCGATAACATCAGCGCGATAGCTTCTAGCAGTCTTTTCACTCATCTCTTCCTTATTGATTCCCATCTGTTGTGAGTAAAACACCACATGTCTTGATTAAAACTAACATGATCCGCATAAAAATGTAGCGTAGAATCTTGATCCATTACCTCGATAAACGTATACATAGAATCACTAGGATTCGGTTCATATCCGCCTATAGACCAACCATTAGAACAACTACTCACTATAAACATACTTGACACTAATACTATAACTCGTACTAACAACTTCAAAATCTCCGCTTTTTAATTTTTTAATTACTTTATTCATAATACCATCCACCATGCTATTGCAGTTTCTACCACTATATCAGACATTGTATTGTATGCCCATGCACGCTTTGTCTTATAAGGCTGGTAGTTCTCGATTATCCATTCAAATATTTCCCAGGCGATACCAAGTATCAAAACACCTAAAACGCACCATAAATCGCTAAATCCACACCATTGGAAGATCTTGCAAAAGAATGCGCCTGCTGCGAGGTGATAACTAGTCCAACCATCAAGTTGCCCAGTCTTGTATTGCCATGCTACTAACTTTGCTAAAGGATTGTTCATCTATCCACCACCTGGTTGTTAATAATTTTATGAGTAATATAGTCGATGCGCCCATGCCCATTAGAATGTTTATCTGCGCATGCAGCAACATATGCATTCTCAATCGTTTTAAATGAGTCGCTTTTGCGAGTTATCTCACCATCAACCATTAAGAAATAATCTTTTGAGTTTGGATATTGTATTGTCACATAAGAACCATCAACCATCTTGATAACTTTCACCATATTAGGTTTAGTATTCTTGTGCAAAACTACATCATGGTCTTGAGCGCATCTCCTGACAATCATTACTCTACTTCAGCCTCTACGACTTCATCGTTAAGTGATTGCCTAAGCATATTGATAAACGCTTCCTTACCTACAGATAACTGATCAGCCATAAACTGATTGCTGTTCTGTTTGTTCTGAATGTCGTTAATATGATTTACCATCATCTTTTGCTCATCAGTCATATCCTCAATGATATACTCTTTATCATCTAAGTTCAAGACTGGCTTCTTTTCTTTTTTTGCCATTATTGACTCCTTGTTTGTTAATTATTATCCACAA
>Ga0181421_1000187_pt1 | contig 17365 bp, 15 predicted proteins | sample 44SPOviralmetaG_FD_130146 | JGI IMG/M metagenome (GOLD analysis project Ga0181421, IMG submission 130146) | Marine viral communities from the oligotrophic San Pedro Time Series (SPOT) site, San Pedro Channel, CA, USA - 44 SPOT_SRF_2013-06-19 | ecosystem: Environmental > Aquatic > Marine > Strait...
GAGGATTACAGTTATGTAGAAATTTAAAGGTGGTAATAAGTTGTGAAATAATGTGTTTTTTAATAGTATCAGTAACCATAGAAGTTTTTTTGTTTAAAAAGTCTTCTAAATTAGAACCATTTATTTTTTCAAAAAGAATTATAATTTCTGATTGATCAAATGTAATACCTAAAAATTGTACAAGATTTGGGTGTCTTAGTGTTGAACATATTTGAATTTCTCGTAGGAACTCCATAATGTTAGTAATATTGTTAGTAATAGGTTTTTTTACAACAATATTTGTTCCTCTCCATTTGCAATTATGTATTGTAGAAAAAGAGCCACCAGCGAAATTAGGGTGATCAATTTCTAATTCTTTACATGGAATAAACCAACGCCCCCTTTTTGCTTCGTTGAGTGTGGTATCAAAATTAGAATATAACTCAAGTTGTTTTTCTTCATCAAGCTTAGAGAAGCTACCGTGTTTTTTTATTTCATTAAAAATGATGTCACAATCGCCGTCTTCGTATGTAATATTTATATTATCGTAATCACCTTCCATTTGATTATATTATTAATTATATTTCATATTCAATTTTTAATTTAAAATCAATAGTGTTATTTAAACATATATGGCAGATCCTTTTTTAAATGAAGTAATTGATTCTGATATAAAATTTGAGATTGTAGAAGAGACAACAGACGAACCTTACATAAAAAAAACAGTTCATAATGAAGATCCAATGGTGTACACAATTGACAACTTTATATCTGATGATGAATGTGACCATTTTATCAGGCAATCAGAACCACATATGAAACAAGCACTTGTTTCTTCTAATGAAAGTGGAAAAACTGGTATAATATCTACTGGTCGAACAGGGAGTAACCATTGGATAAAACATGATCAAGACAGTATTACATTAGCAGTAGGAGAGAGAATTGCGAACTATATTGGCGTACCTTTAAATACTGCTGAACAATATCAAGTTATACATTATGACGTATCTCAAGAATACCGACAACACCATGATTCGTGGGAACACGATGGATCTGAAAAAGCACGTCGATGTATGAAATACGGTGGACAACGATTATTTACAGCATTGGTATACCTGAATGATGTAGAAGAAGGGGGTGGAACACGTTTAACGCGTTTGAATGTAGATATAACGGCTAAAAAGGGTAGATTATTATTTTTTGAAAATGTCCATAGAAATACTAATAAAAAACAGTTGTTATCTGAGCATGCTGGAATGCCTGTTTTAAAAGGTGAAAAATGGGCTTTTAATTTATGGTTCCGCGAAAAACCACGATCTGAAGTTGTATATGACCCACCCCAACCTGAAAAAGTAGAGACTTATGTAGTAGATCCAACAACAGTGGGCGAGTTCAACTACATGGATAATGAAACAACACGTATATTGAAGTCAAAGTTTATTAACGAGACCGAATTAGAAAGTTTAGATGAGGTCTGTAAAAAAATGACATTTCAACAAAAGAACAAAAATATTACCTCACGACAGGATTGTTGGGTACCTACTAGCACATTAGGTGCATTTGTAAACCGACTCAGTAAACTAGTAAACATAGATCAAAGTCATTTTGAAAATATTAATTTTGTAAAATATTCTGCGAATGCGACACATTGTGCGCATTTCGATGCGTATGATTTCAGTAGGGCGGGTAGCGAACTCAAAATGAAAACACGTGGCTTGGAAGGACAACGGGTGATTACAATAACAGGGTCACTGTCTGATAAAATAGAGTACAAATTCCCCGAAACTTCACATTATTTAGAACTATCAAAGGGTGACTTATTGGTCTACAAAAACACTATCAGAGAAACTACCAGCAGGGATATTAAAATGAAAAAATCAATTGATAATAAAAGCGAAAATGAAGGGATTATATTCCACATATATGTACGGGAAAAAAATAAAGAAGGAAAAACTGTTCCAGGAATAAATGGATTACAAACAACAAACAATTTAAATGTGGAACCCCTGAAAAATGCACACGCACAATTTGAAGAAAATGAAGATATACATAACACTTTAATAAACGCGTATTCGTCTGTACAACAAAAGCAGCGTTACAAAAGTTTCACCTTCTGCAACAAAGTGAATTGGGACAGTGTTTTAAATACTGTAAATAAATTAAAGTCAGTCCGTGACAACGAATTCGGGATTATAAACAAAGATGTTTTGACAAATGTAAGGATGTTCGACGAGTACACACCTGCTATTGTAAACAATGTCATAACAAAGGAATCGTTAAAAATTATTCAATCCTTTATTCGCGAAGCAATTGAAAAACAAGAATTTGTATTAGGTGACAGACAATCTAACAGATATAAAGCGCGCGACGAGACGGTAACACGTTTCTTGCATTACGAATTGGTACCTGTAATACAAAAACTAACTAACCGGCCAGTAAAACCAACATATACTTACTTGGCGTGTTACACCAAAAACGCAGATTTACCAGCGCATACGGATCAACCTGATTGTGAATATACAGTATCATTTGTAATCGACAAACCAGAAAATGCCAATTGGCCGATCTATTTCGATAAAACCAAGCAACCACAAAAAAACAAAGGACGATACTCGTTTACGCCCAGTAAAGACACGTGTATTCCCTGTGATTGTGAACCAGGTGGTTTAATGATGTTCAATGGAACCGATCACATACATTACAGAGAGGCTTGTGAGTACGACTACTACAATATTGTGCTGTTACATTATAGAGTATGAGAAACCCCCTTGATACTTATTTTCACACAAACCATTCCTGATAAAAGGATGGGGGTAAGGGGGAACCTAGATTCCCCCTAAAAATTGAATACTTTCTCACCTACTTTTTAACATCATATTAAGAAATAAACAATTAACATGATGTTCGATATGATTATGATTGGTGATTGGGGCGAAGAAATCGACGACGAGACAGCAACCTACTTCTTGAATGGCTACTATAATGACTCAGCAAAGACTATTGCATATGTATGCGTAGGCGGTAAAATGTCATCCCAAGTACGGAAGTATAAACTTCAGAAACTGATTCCTGACGTGAAGCATAATGTTTTCACAATTGAAGAATTTGTCAAAGAACTGATGTATAAACCAACCAAAAACACATTCGGGAAAATTATCAACAAGGTTTCTACAATTCTACAAACAGCACCTATCGAAGATAATCTGATCGATGATGTTAAAATTATTGTTGACTATGCAGAGCCATACGAATATATTTTGCAAGGCGAACTTGGAAAGACAATGAATTCAAAAGACGGATTTACAAAAGCGGCTGAATATTTCATTCAAAACGCGACCCAATCTACGTGTGTAACTAGTCCTTATCCACACTACACCTACAACAACTCTCTTATGTTTGGACAAAGACTAAGCGATGAAATTATGAAGACTTCATTTAAATTTATGGTGGGACGAGCAGAACCATCTCATTTTACTGTTCATTTACTTGGAGATAATGGGGCGAATTTCAAGCTCACCAAATCCATTTATGAAAGCATGACATCCAAATCTATTTATGATATTCAGCCTTCTCAAAAAAATATCACTATTGCAAAGGATTATTGTTCAGAGGTAAATTTCAAGCATCCATTTGCAATCACAAAAATGAAGGATTTCTCTGAAAGCGTTCCGATTTATGAAAATAATCTGGCTAGAATGTTGGAGTGTTATGAAAATATCTTTGGAATCACTGATTTGATGTATTCTAAAGATATCGATTTTGAATCACCGCAATACCAAGACTCTCAATTGTGTTATACATTCAATAAGTTTAAAAGCGAAATGCAAAAGCATCCTGATGTTAAATTGACGCCTGCATATGATCTCAAAGCTGCGTATATTGCAGTCGAGAAAAATGGTTATGATGACATTAGCGTCGATGAAATTATGATCACTTGTCACAATAAAGTTAAACGGATCATCGACATCCTAGTTGTGTTTTATCTCATAACGTTCTTTGTTTTAAGTGTAATTTATTTTTAAAATCCGCAAAAGAAAATAAAGTGTTGAAAGATGGTTGTTCTTGTTGTAAAGCAGTGGTTTTTGTAACGTAGTTTTCAATTTTACCACAGTTTTTAAATTTATTAAAATTAGTTTTTATCAAAATATCATTATGGCTAGTGCTATTTTCGCTCTTTTTTTTATTATATGGTTTCATATTTGCAAATACATCATTATCATCATCATCATCATTTTTACTTATAGATTCAGCTTCTAATTGTTGCTCTTTTTCTTTAAACCTTTGTAATACATTGTACCGTTTCATTCCTTCTTCTGCATAATCTACCAATATATGATAGCAATTATATTTCATGACAAACCCTCTACAAACGACTTCTAACATTTTGTTTGGGACATACCTATCACAATAATACATGAATTTACCTTGTTCATCGTCATATGTCATAATTACCATTCCAACGGGCGTTTCTTCTTCGTACATTCCGTCAACATAATCATTGTTTGACGCATCACTAACCTCTGAAAAGTCAATAAAGTTACTGTTATAATAATATTCGAATTTGTCTGGAGTTTTGTATTGTTGACTTAAAAAAAATGTTTGATCTACGAATTGTGAAACAATAGCAAAAGATAATGTAAATCCTGATAAAAACAGTCCAGTACATACTAATAAAACTGTAAAATCAATCATATATCAATTATTTTTTATTATATTTTTGCGAATACTCTTTAATTCATTAATGCGTGCATTAAATAATTTTTCGACTGCTTCTTGCAAATTCACGACCCGAATTTTCTCATAATCATCACTAGTAGGATGCAATCTGACTAAAAACAAATTAGAAATTTGAACTCCGTAGTTTCTTTCTAGCAATGCTTTATATACATTTAATTGCAAGCAATAGTGCCAATAATTTGTATCAGGTATGTAGTTTATCATCGAATCTATACTGTATTCGTTAAACCGGGATTCTTGTACTATTTCTTTACTGCGTTTCCAATCATAAATAGACAATGTTCCATCGAGTTCTTTGAAAACCATGTCTATTGAACCTGCAATCTTGAGTTCTTTATCATAAATCATCCATTCAGTACGATATGCAGCGAGGTGAATATGATCATTATAAAAATTTTTGAAATATGTTACTTCGATTGCACTGCTATCCATTTCTGGAGTAATATCGTGTTCTTCTAATTTATTGTAAAAAGTTTCTATTTCAAAATGAAGTTGTGTACCCTTCATGGCAGCATCGTCGCGGTTTATCTCCCATTCTTGCTTTATCTCATCTTTAGTTTTACCGTAATATTTGTTATTGGCCCAGTTTCTTGAATTCATCATCTTATCTATCACTTTATCTGCATCGAATGTACGGAAAAAACTATGAACCCATGTTGTTACAGATATATAGTCAGAACTACCGTCTATTGTATATATGTGTGGACCTTCGTCGAATGTTATGTGTGCATCACGTTCGTGAAAATTAACTTTTTCTAAATAAGTATTCATAATATAAATTTAAAAAAACTAATTTATATTATTTTCAATTTTATAATAATACGTTCAATTAATATATTTATTCAATATCAAATTGGAGCTTGGTGTGTAACAACCTCTTGTGCAATATAACCTAGGGAACCAATCATTGCCAGACGACCATTCGATAGCTCTTTTTTTAATTCATCGTCACCGTACATAGAACTTGGTAGTTTTAGAACATTACCTGGCTGATAATCTTCCGAAAGTTTGAAAAAAGAATTTTTCTGAATAAATGGATTTTCCCAACCCGCACCCATTCGCGCAAATTCGAAGCATGCAGCTCCGATCCAATATGGAAGTTGTTCTTCTAGACTCATAGAGGCTAGTTTGTCGATAGCAAGTGTTTTCTTATCCACAAGATCTAGGGTTGGAAGAACAATCATTGAATACATGGCAACGCGTCCATGTTGTAGTTCGGCTTCACGAACGTATTTCACCATATCTTCGTTTAGGTTGTCAGAAATACCAAGAGGGTCAAAGTATCCCACAGGAGGCATATCTCCAACATAATTGAATGTAGTTGTCGCTGGTTTAGTAGTAGTTACAAAAGCATTGACATTGATAATAAGCATTGAGAACAGTGTGGTGCGTGTGAATCCCATGATGTTATACTATCTTGGTATTTCTTTAACTAGTTTTTATAATATCAATGCACACATGGTTTAATCTTCGTGCATTTTTTTCAATGTTTTTAACATGAGTTTGTAGATTGCATCCAAAACTTTTTTCTCGGTTTTTTCGTCAATTATTGGGACGTCAACTGAATCGTTCAATTCCTTAACAAACTTTTTCTTAAAATCCTTTTTTTCGAGCAAATCGATAATGTGTCCAACCAATATTTCTTCTAATTTTTCGTTGCTATTCATATAGATTCTTCAAATATATTAAATTCATAAATTTGAAGAATTGAAGAATAAAAAATATGTTTAAAAAAAGTTAGAAAGTTATTTTTAGAGTCTTTCCTAAAATGTTTGTATGTACTGTAGTGCGGGTTTTTCTGTTTCTTGATTTTCCTTTGCCCTTTCTTCCTTTAACTCTTTTAACTTTTGTCTTAGACGCAGTTTTGATTAATTGTTTAGCAAGCGCAATTTTTTTAGAATGTTTTTTCAATGTTGAAGCCATTTATTATAATACAATATTATTAATGGGGAACCAAGGTTCCCCCTTACCCCTCCTCCTTTTAGGTGGGCGGGGTGTAAGAGGGGTGGGTGCGCCCCTTTATAGCCACTAATTTGCTAACCTTTTGTTGCTTGTTTTTGTAGAAATTGTATATATCCCAAACTGCGTTCTAAACAAAATGAAGACCCAAGTTGTTTGCGAGCGATTTCGATTCCAATCTTTTCTTTATCAGATAAGCTTTCCAAATATCTTGTTTTCATATCAATAGATTCATTGGATGGTTTTCCCATTAATAAACACTTTTAAATGGTATTTATATTTTTTTATTTTTTCAATTTTTCAGGGAGAACCTAGGTTCCCCCTACAGAGTCTTATAAATCGAGCACTAAGGAAGGGGTAAGGGGGAACCTAGGTTCCCCCTAGAAAAAGATAATACATAGTTTGATTTCATATGTGATGTCAACAATTTATTTGCTTCATAATCAATAACATAATTGTACTGTTTTAAGTATCCGATCAATTGTGGCAATTCTTCAATAGTCATATACCGAGTCGGATCGATAAAACTTTTGAAGGCGATACCACAGTTAATATCGGGTTTATGTACTGAAACCTTTTGAAGTCTTATATTACGAGTCATATAGTTTAGGTTCGGGGGGGCTGGTGATACTATTAATACTGTCTCATATTTTTTCAACAATCGATCTAAATAAAGCTCCTTGAAAATGGAGTACATTTTATATTATTTAAAGAAATATAAAATATCAATATATACCAAAAATGCCAGATCTCGCAGAAGACTGTAGGTTGTTAGGAGTATCTATGCAAAGTGATATAAATGAAATTAAAAAAGCATATAAAAAAATGGCATTAAAAAAACACCCTGATCGTGGTGGAAACCCAGAAGAATTCCAGAGTCTGTCCAATGCTTATGAACGATTGATTAAGCACAAAGAAAATCCATCCCCAATGCAATCATTTCGCAATATTCCAACCCATAACACTACGATGAATGATATTTTCAATGAAGATATTTTTCAATTCGCATTCAATAGAGGATTCCCTCCAGGTGTTTTCAACAACCAACCCAACCAAGCAACATTTACACCAAGTACTAGAAGAATAAAAATAAAAACGCAAATTATAAACGGCCAACGGAAAACGACTGTTCATGAGTTCCACAGTGGATAATTAAATTTTCCCCAACTTAATCAATATTGTAAAAACCAATATTAACAAATTGATTATTGTTATGAAATAAGGTATTACTAACATACCATCAATTAATTTTGTAATCCCCGTAGATTTTTCTTCCTTTTTAGCATTATTTAACTCGTCCATCAACATAAAATTCAAGTACGTAGCTATAGACAAAAAGGATATTCCTACCAAAACAAACATCACATTAGAGACTTTGCTTTTATCTTTAAAATATCTTGCATAAACAAGAATCGAGAGAGCGATTGATGTAAATACTCCTACATTTCTTAGGTTAGCATGATATAACATTTTTAATGCTTTATTTTTCTCTTGTTTACTGATTTCTAGCATTTATTATATATAAATGCTAGAAAATATATAACTGTTCAATATGAAAGTCCTATAAAAATTGATTTACAAGCAATGTTATTTACTATTACTAAAAAATGCAATGGACAACTTAATAGACACTATGAGTAATCTTGATATTAATGAGGGTTTTACACTTTCGCGATTACTCTACGCAAAAGATGAAGTCGAATATATGTGTCTTGTTTCATTATTATCGCGTGATAACAATCAAGCCATATTTTGGTTTCATGAGCACTTTTATTCTGGATACGAATCGTTCAAACTAATTTACAAAATTTATTTGTTATTCTATTCATGGCTAAATCCTCAATTCGAAAAATATATTTGCAAACAAGAATACACATTTGAAAATTTAGTTAAACTTGTAACCAATTTATCTAATAGTAAGTATTCGTTCGAAGCCTTTATATTATACAATGTAACACTGAATAGTAAAACCATCATAAAAACTTACAAAGGACGACCACCCATGTTTCTTCAAATGGTCGATTCAAAATATCGGTTGTTTCTACACAGTCTGTATAAAAAGGATTGGCTCAATGTATGCGCACTTCTTAAAATTATGCAATTGGATGAATCTTTATACAACGTGATTAAACTCTATTACGAATGTGTTCATAACATTGAGTTTAACGATGATAATGGTTTCCGAGATTATGAGAATAATGAACTAAGCTGTCACGTGTTAAAATATATTATTGCAATCATACTTCTATGTGAAACTTCAGAAAAAGATGTAAACGTGAAACAAAAACAAATTTATAAGACTGTAAGTTACGAACAGCAAAACTATGTTGATCATCTCTCTGACTATAGAAATATAAAAACAGACTATATTCTGCATCACAAACGAGAATATGGTATTAATCCAATAATAGGATTATTTAATCTAAATCGTTATAATATTCCGGATTTGTGGTCAACGCTCACCCATCATTGGATATATTATGCTTCAAAAACACCTTTATGGGAAAGAATTTTATATGATTGGGATGACAATTGGTCCTATGACCATGTAAACAAAAAAATAAACGTAAAACAAAGTGATGAATTTGACGAAGCATTTTGTTTGTATCATGATGAACAAAGTAAAGTTATTCAAAATATGTGTTTGACAAATATAAATTCAGTTACAATCTATGATTTTTGTGCATATTTTAATTATTCGCCTTCCTTTGAATTTAATGATTGTAGTAATTGGGTAGTGTTTTAACACTCGAATCCAAACGAAGCATCTCTGGCTATAGACAGCTTATATAGTTTTCGCGCCTCCTTTGCGTAGTCACGTGCTTTTTCAGTATCATATGAAATCCCTGTGCGATTGCCCCCTTCACAAGAAACCATATCGTCATCATAGTATTTTCTTAGATCGTGAAATTTCTTGGTGTATACTTCATTTACAAATTCTTCTTCGGTTTTTTTTCCGATGGTTGTATCATACAATTCTTCGATTGAATAACCAGTGTTATAAAGTTGTTCATTACAAATATTCAAAGCTCTCAACTCCGACGCACGACATCCAGCGTGCTGTATTTCAAACAAAGTAAATCCTGCTTCTTTCAGCTGTTTTGCGTCATATCCACCGTTTTTGAGTTCTTTAGCTGACAGCCCAAACGAACGAAGTTCGTGTGCCTCACAACCTGCATGTTTAAATAGTTCAATAGGTGTTTTTTTATCAATAAGACGTCTCATATCTACAATACTGTCTCTAGATTTCACAATTTCATCTGCGATCGCATTGGAATATTTCTGCTCATTTTCATCAATAAGCATAATCGCCATTGCCGAGTAGTTGTGTAGATCGATAAGTGTGTCTCTTAGTGCTTCGTTATCAACTAATGTAATCCCAGATTTACTGATACTGGTATAACGACCTAATTTGTCTCCAATTCTTACTAGAACCCCAACAGTACCATATGTTGCAAATGCATCCCCATAATCTGAGTTTTTTTTCTCGAAAAGGCTAAGAGCTTCGTATTGAATGTCGCGTAATTGATTAACTCGATTCATTTTATACTTATTGTATAATTAGTATATCTTTTATTTATTTCAATTTTTAATAAAAGATAATAACTTAAAACGATATCGTATATATATATCAAGGGGCCTAGGTCCTTTCGCAAATCCTGGTATAGCTCAGTTGGCAGAGCAGTAGACTGTAATGGAGTTTTTTGACGTAATCATCTACGTGTCCGCGGTTCGATTCCGCGTGCCGGGAAAGTAATTTTGTGTCGTTTAATGACGACCACACGCACCACATCCAGGACCACTTGCTGGTATATACATAGGCATACCAGCCCTTCTACTACGAGAGAAAGTTTGTGACTTTATAATTTTGCGCTGGTGATGAGGTTGTCTTACAAAAGATATTTTTCTATTATTTAAAAAGGCCATTGGCATTTTTGGTACACTAGTTCTAGTAACCTCCGATTTTTCTTGAACTTTGGGGGGCTTGTCTTCGATCTTTCGTGATAACTTTATTACTTCTTCTAGTTCAGCTTTTTTCTTGAGATCAGCTTCAGCTTCGGCTTTTTTCTTTGCGGTGGCTTCATCATCAGCTTTCTTTTTCGCAGCGGCTTCGGCTTCGGCTTTTTTCTTTGCGGCGGCTTCATCATCGGCTTTCTTCTTGGCTTCGGCTTCAGCTTTTTTCTTCGCAGCGGCTTCGGCTTCGGCTTTCTTCTTCGCAGCGGCTTCGGCTTCGGCTTTCTTCTTGTCAGCTAGCATTCCCATCGCAATTGCAGCAGCATCGGCCTCTGCTTTTTTTGATATCGCGGCTTCGGCTTCTTTATTTTTTATTTCATCTTCTTTTAATTCTGACATCTTAATATAATATTAGAATATAATATTATCTTAAATATTGAAATATTTGACTTTAAATTTTATCTAATTTCATTGTTGCTGTCACTACAAAACCCCAATCTGCACCTAGTAAATTTACAACTTCGCCGTAATCATCTAATATTTCTATTTTAAATTTTTGAATATCAGTTGGACCGTTGTACTTTCTAACATTTCCTGGAGTATCGCTAAATTTATTAAAAATAAAACTTCTTGCTTCATCTTTTGTTCGTGTAAAAGGAATTCTAGCAATAACGTTTTTGTTCAAAAAATGATTTACAAATGCGACCCTTATATTTTCTTTGAAGTTATTTGTAAAGTCTTCAAATACAATGTAAAATGCCTTAGTAGGTGATAAATTTACAGCTCTTTCACTTTCAATATGACCGTTTGATGCAATTGTGTATTGACTTTTTCTGTATCCAAGAAGGTAACCCAAATTCCTTTCTATAGTTGGGTTATATATAGAATCGGCGAAATCAATCATGTATTCGTTAACAGTGCTTTGATTATGAAAAAACATTGTGTATTCATTGTGTAGAGCAATTATGTCAGCGTTAGCCCCAAATGATTCCTCTATTTTTATATTAATTATATCACGATATTGATCCATTGTAATGTAATTATTATCAGGAATGGTAATTACCTTTGTCGTGAGATTAGTACTATTGGTTATAGTAAATTTATTGTTTCCATAATACTCTGATACTGTGAAATATACATCAACTGGAATTTCTAAATGCGATATTCTAATATCTATTACATTTGTTAACTTCTCTGGGAAAACATATGTAAAAGAAGATGTTGAATCTGCATAATTTGTTTTGAATGCTGAGTTTAATGCAAACGATTGTTCATATTCACTCTTTTTACTCATTTATATATATAAATATATTAGATCATTTTTTATAGACGAAAATATATGCTTATTATAAATACAAATGTCTGCAACATGGCAACTTGAAAACACTTATTACAAAATAGGTGTTGATAATAGTGCAAATCCCGAATTGTTTAATATTGCTTCTTGTGAAAATTACATGGTATATTGGGATTTAACAGAGTCAACTTCATATTGGGAAAGAATAGAATCAATTTCAATTGCATCATTGTGTATTTATAATATTCCAAACGATTTCACACAAATTTCTAGTTATAAAAAAGAATTTCGAACAGCTAATGTAACTCAAGAATTTATTTTAGATGTAAACAAAAATGGTGTGTGTTTCTATTTGATTGATAATACAATTGGATTATTCGGTGTTAATGGACATGATATATCACTTTCATCTGATGAGTACGATTGTTCGAACACCAGATTAGCAATTGGAAGTGAATACTGTTACATTAAAAATAAAACAAGTGATGGGGTATTTGTAATACAATATTTTGACATATATACTTGTTTATCTAATAATGAGATTGTAATGAATAATTTGGCTACTAATTATGATTCTGTAAATATTCAATTAGACGAATATAGCGTGATATCAATATACGATGACGATTTTGTCATTGGTTGTCCTACATGTGATTATGGTTTTGGTAAAATTTATATATACAATAAGATCACATACAGCGAAACAAAAGAATACACAGAAGCACAAACATATGGCGGCTACCAAATATCTACAGGACATGATAAAATTGTTGTACGATCATTAATATCATTGTTAGGAGATAACGCAAAAGATATTCCAATATATATTTACACCAAAAGTAATAATAAATATGTAAAAACACACCAATCAAATATCGACAATTTATCGCAAGTTTTTATAAGTAATACTCCAAACAATACTTCATATTATATTACGAATACTTATGATTTTTCTAATAATGACCGTAGAATCAAAATATACAACACCAATGATGAAAGTTTAACTGTTTTTTTTGATGGAAGTGAAAACAATACTACATTTCCAATACCGATTGAAAACAATAACATAGAAAGAAGAGATATAACTGTAAATGATAGCTTTTTGTTTGTAAGAATGCCCGATTACATACACGTTTTTGCTTATGGTGCAACATCAGTGTTTCCTAATATATCCACAGGTAAAGTACCGATTGAAGACACCTTTGAAACACTTTATAGCAAGAAAAATATAGTGAGGTTTGATTCTTTATCAAGAATTGTATTGGATTTTTCATTAAATTTTAATTTCAATCCTCACAAGTTATATTTGTCTGTCGTTTTCCTTGAAACTCTTGGGAATCCTCTTTACAGTAAGCTTACACTAACAAAATCTAATCATCTCACGTCAAATAACCAATCATTAGAATTTGATGATACTATGCCACATGTACAACATAAATATATTGATAATGACAATAGTTTTGTAACATATTATACAAAAGAATATTATTTACAAAACTCATTGGAAGGTTCTTCATACAACGTGTTTGATATAAATTTCAATAATGTAGCATATATTGATGAGATGGAGTTTGTAATATTCTCGCGAGAAAACATAGAACAAGAACAAGGACAAGAACAAACGGTGACACCAGGATCTGAAATATACCCGGAATTTACGATACCTTCCTTTTCGTGTGTTCATACTGTTGATTTGGGAACGACGCAAATAGTACCAGAAAATGGAAATTTAATAGTAACCGAAAGACCATATGTACGCGCCATGGCTACAAACCCTGCTTATTGTTCTCAAGACACCACTGACGTCCTTTCACATATAGAAAAAATAAAAGCGGCTCATAATTTGGTGGTAAAAAAAGGATCTAATTCATTCAAACAAAGTAAAAAAAAACAAAACATGAAAATATCAACTTCACAAACTAGCAGAAGACTTGCGAATACGCTTTCACTCATCTCAGCCGAAGATAATGCAAACCTAAGGGAACTAGGAGCTGATAGGATGATAAATAAATATTCACTGGGAACGGCCAATATAAATAAAAATAATGTAAAGCAAAATTATGAGATATTCCGTAAGGCAAGTACGATTACAACTACCAGATCATCACGTAATTTAAATTATTTTCCGACATTCTCACTAAATAGGATCGCACCGCTTCAGAAAAATCTTGTAAAAACCAAAAACACAAAGCCACTTCCTTCTTCTCTTATGAATACGCTATCAAAAACACTTCGGAATACAGGAGGATATTCGCTATTACAAGATAAACTAAGTTCGTTTAAAACAACTCCGTATATTGAAGAGGTAAACAATGATGATTTAATTGTCGATAATCCATTTGCCACGTTTAGTGTTTATCTAACGTTTTTGGAAGGAAGTTTTAAGTTGATTATAAATAACTTTGGGAATGGGTTTTTTTATGATAACAAAGTGTATCGCCTTGATCTAAGTCATTACACTAATTTCGGTCATACAATAAAATTCAACAAATCAGATTCTTTGGCAATGAGTGATGACTTTTCTGTAGTAAGACAAGGTATTCCGGGTACTCTTGGTGCTTTTATTCAAATAACGACTACCAATATTGAAAACGACGTGCTTTACATTTACACCGAACTAGGAGGTATTAGCAGTGGTACTTTTTACAATCCTATTTCGATTATACCAGAGACCGAATTACCTGTTGACTACACTACAGTGGCAGTAACAGTTGAAATTGTGAATAATAGTGGATTGAAATTTGTATTTGATAACACTGATGAGAATATTTTGTATTCGGATCGACAATTTAAATTCGACGTTAGTAATCCTACAAATGCTGGATATTATCTCAAATTTAGTAAAGATTCTAGTAGCCGTCTTTCTTATAACACAATATCAATCGGAACTCCAGGTACAGAAAATGCATGTGTATATTTTTATTCACCTAATGCGCTTGATGTGAGTTCTGTTTATGTATACGACGAAGCCAAAGGATATGCTGTAGGTGATCTGTACAATCCGATGAAAGTTATCACTACCCCAACCTATAGAAGTTTGAACAAACAAAGACAAATGTATGGAACTCTATTTGCCTTAAATAAACAAAATACACTTGCATTGCTAACACGTCGGACCGGTTGTCAACACATTTATCTCGAAGACAATATAAGTTCCTCAACTGTTATTTCATCACAAAATCTGGGCACATTATTTTTTCGCAATATCTATCTTGATAACAGTTATACATTGGTTTCTTTTTTGGATAGTGTTGAGAATAATATATATTCTGTGAAAAAATATTCTAATTCAAATTTCCAACTAATCGCTGAATGTAGTAGTAATAGTGATTTTTTCGGAGATTCTATTGTTAAATTTGACAACAATTATATTATAAGTTCTTATGGAGACAACTCTCTACATGTTTTCGACCCCTCTTTAATTTTTATTAAAACAATTACACACCAAGAGGGTGGTCAATTTGGCAAAACCCTAGCAAGTAATAATGATTTTTTGTTTGTAACTGCTCCATTACATGACGATTACAAAGGTAGTGTCTATTGTTATGACAAAGAATTGTCCAATGTGCAAACTTTTACAGAAACCGATACCATACAATTTGGGTTAAGTATAAATGTGAATAATATCAACATGCTCGTTATTAGTGCGAAAAATCGTGTATATGAATATGTGTACAATGGCTTCTCGTTTTATTATTTGGATGATATAGATATACCAGAAAGTACGCAATATCAAGTAGCTGGTACTGCTATATATGAAAATTTTGGAAATCAAGTAATTATTGATTCAACTGGTCATTATTTATATGTTTCTAATAATTATTTAAATTACAAGAATGGTGTCGTTTATGTTTATGAAAATATCTTTAATAAACGAAGACAAATTCAAAAAATAACAATAGACCAACCGATGAACAATACTTTTTTTGGTAATAAAATGTTACTCAATGATGACTATCTGGTTATTTCGTCGATTCAAGAAGTGTTGGTATATTATGATATATATCATATATTTACGGCGTCAGGGGATAACTCTATTTTCTATGACAGTAGTTTAAATTATACCATATATGTAAGTGTAAATCCCGAAGAAGAAATAACATTAGATGTTTTTAATAAAAATGACTTATCATTATCAAATGCGTATGATTTCATTGATATATGTAACAACTATAACCAATCTTATGTATCTTTAAAAGGGACACCTTCAGATGATATCGACGGAATTTTTGAATTCACTATTACTGCTAGTGGAGAAGGAGGAATTTCCAACTATTATTTTTATATTAAAATATCAGATCCTCAAAGTATTCTGATATCAGGTGTTTTAGAACAAGGATATACTTTAACAATTAACAGTGAGGAGTTATCTACTTATGAGATCCAAACGATACAGTGGTATCGGTATAATGGATTAAATATTGAGTTAATAGATGGTGCAAATGATTCTACTTATACATTAGTACAAGCAGATGTTGGTAAAAACATATTTGTCCAAGCTGGTGATTTAACGAGTCCCTATACTGATCCTATCAGCAATTACATACCAACTTTTACTTTGTCTGGAAATACTAATATTGTTTTATATCATTCCATAGATAGTGTGGATTTTTATGTAACTATATTTGATTACGATGCGGTTTTTTCGCTAGATAGCAACGTACTTATTTATATTTCTGATGTAAATTATGAAAACTACGATGGATTCATACAAGTTTCATTGACTGATAACATTATTCACTTTTTTGGAGATCCATCCGTAGAAGATTTTGGTCTACATTCTATAAATATTACAATTAATGATGGTATTAGTTCTGTCTCACAGGACTTATCTATTAATGTTATCAACAAACCTGCAGAATTTATGTACCTTGGAACTCCTGAACGTAATGTGGAAGACATTAACAATCATAGCTATGTCTACAATTCAAACGTCTTTTTTAGTGTGAGAGTGGATGATTTCGAAGGTTTAGTTACAACTCTTAGTCATGAAAATATTAGTTTAGACCCCTCTTTGCTCGATTGGTTAACTTACAATATTAGTGGTGATAGGGTTGACTTTTCTGGTACTCCTCTTGAAAGTTCGCATGTCGGTAATTTTTATATTGACTTTTCCATCAACGATTTTGTTGAAACGACCAATTCTAGATATACGTTTCAGATTAAGAATGACCCTGCTGTGTTCTTGTTAATTGGAGATTCTGGAAGTCCTGATATAAATGTGGAAAATGCAGATGATGACTATGCATACAACTCGCTCGTTTCTTTTAGTGTGAAAATGCATGACCCAGAAGGTATGGTCACAACTATTAGTGATGAAAATATTATTTCATATCCTAATTGGCTAGAGTACACTATTAGTGGTGATAGGGTTGACTTTTCTGGTACTCCTCTTGAAAGTTCGCATGTCGGTAATTTTTATATTGACTTTTCCATCAA
>Ga0181421_1000189_pt1 | contig 17303 bp, 19 predicted proteins | sample 44SPOviralmetaG_FD_130146 | JGI IMG/M metagenome (GOLD analysis project Ga0181421, IMG submission 130146) | Marine viral communities from the oligotrophic San Pedro Time Series (SPOT) site, San Pedro Channel, CA, USA - 44 SPOT_SRF_2013-06-19 | ecosystem: Environmental > Aquatic > Marine > Strait...
AAGGGAAAATAAAAATTCAAAAAAATATTTTGTCAAAATTCTTTTTGAATTTTTTTTTGGTTCAAAAAGTTGATGGAGTCACAAGGATTTTTTTCCGGGAATTTTTGTTTTCTAACCACCCGGTACCAGTGAGTGGTACTTTACCCGAGCACTCCTAAAAATGTGAGAATCGTAAAAAAATCAGTGAAAACTTTAATGAATCAGGTATGGTTGTCAATTTCAGTCTTTCTTCTGTGGTGTATTGGCTTGATCACCACTTGTACGTTACAATTTAAGTCAGTTTGCGTTTGAAAAAGGAAGTGATCGGTTTAGTGTTAAGTTCTTGTTGATGAGCTTCGCGTCTTGCTTTTGCTTCGTCATGTTGAACATAAGTCTGGTACTTCAACAAATACTCATCGATAAGTTCATCGAGGCCATTCAAAGCCGGTCCAAGAAGTTCGATAATTGGCTTCTTGAATTGGTTGTTGAGGTAATACCGTCTGTCGACCTTGAGGTTGTTTTGGATGATGTAATCCGGGTCTTCCACTTTTGTGGAAGCTTTATCTTTGGGGTCGCCGACAACATAAACGTATGAGACTCTGTCCGGTACCGGGAGACCTCGCTTTTTCAATCTCTCCGCAACTTGCGCGGCAGGAGGAATCGTGCCAACATATTCTTTGTCTGAAATGGCTCCAGTTTTTGCAAATTCAGTTATTTCATAATCTCCCCGATCAATCCGTGCAAATGTTTCTTCGAGCAATGCAAATGCACTAGGGCGATCTTTTTGAACGAGAATCAATTCAATGCATTTGATTATTATATCTTTGACTATTTTGGGAGTATCTCTCCTGACTGGAGCAATGCCCTTGTAGTCAATGTAATCAGGTTTATCCACATTCGTCCATAAAAGACCACAATATCGCTTTTTTGAATAGCTGATCAATGAATAGTATACCTTTTCGAATTCCATCTCGACCCTTTTTGGTACAGGGCAGTGATTTTCGAGCAACCACTTGGTAATCTCTTCTCCAGCGAGCTCCGATTGTTTGAAGTTCTCCTCTAAAATCGCCCTTTGCCCAAGCGCTCTTGCCTCGTCAGATACTTTCCACTTGACGAATATTGAATCTGCCAACGCACACAAGACACAAGCGTTAGTAAATGGGTGATTAGATGAATGGGTGATTAAATTGGAGTTAGGTGGGAGTGACACTCTCCTGTATCCCCATAAACATTGACAACTGTGTCGCATTCTAGTTCCTTCAATTCCAGCTTCATTCGTTCATGAAGTGTCATATTCGCAATATCAGGCTTGTCATCATAATTTCCATACCTCGCTAGTACGAACTTCTGTGACTCTTCAATGAACTTTCTGCCTGTGAACGTGCAGATCATGGCGAGCGGTAGATGTGGTATCGGGCTTGCATTCACAGCACCAAAGAAACCGTAGATCGAATTCATCAAAAGCTTAACTGCCAGTTGAATACCATCGAAGACAGACTTCTCTGTGTAATTGGACGCCTTTTTCATATTTTTTTTGGCTTCGTCTCTCTCATTCCACAGTTCTTGCATGATTTCTGGAATGACAGCCGGAACACCAAGTTCTTCTCCGTTTGTCACAATCCAATAATTGAATTTCTGACCAGACTTTTTATCAATCCATTTGTGGTTCTTGTATTTGACACCCGGAAGTCCAAGGTAGACGTCCGATTCCACAAACACGTGAGGATCTAGTACTTGAGAAATGAAAATGGACGGGTACAGACTTTTGAAATCTAAGGTTGCAACAGGATCGTCATAAAATCCTTTAAGAGCATCAAGAACTGTTGCACCCTCATATTTTCCGTCAATTTTGTTGAACCACTTATTTTTGTTCGAAATGATCATACCCCTTTTTCGAACGTTTTTGGTGATGAACGAAGATGTTTTGATGTTCGCCCCCCTGGTCAGAAGATAGGTGACTGGCACAGTTGCCATGTTGGCGAACATGAAATTCTTCATGTAACTTTGTAATTTACAGGCAATTTCGTCCGGGAGTTTGGTGTCCTTCATACAGTACACTACGATTTCGGCCAGTTCCGTGCTCGTTCCCTGAGACTTCCTGTGAATTTCGGACGGGGGTTCGTCCATCTTGGTGTCACCCAATAGGATGTTTGCGACAGCCCCCAGCTTGTAGGTGTCGTACTTTTTGTCACGTCTGACGACCACCAGTTCGTCCATTTGGAATACACCAGAAATATTCCAATATCGGAAGCGGTTGTGACCCGCGCCTGCCGTGCTGAGTGTTACATCTTCCAACCGCAAGGGCCTACAAGTCTCCTTTGTGCCCCATTTAGCAATTCTGTATAGATCTATTCCATACAACTTGCATCGATGATAAATGTAACGCATGTCGAAGTCCAGAGTATTCCACCCCACAATTACATCGAATTTCTCGCGTTCACAAAACGTAATGAACTGAGCAAACATTTCTTTCTCTGAATTACAAGCCCTCGAGTCTTTGTGAGAAACACAAAGATTCTCTGTTTTACAGAGTTCATCAACTCTGGCCATATCGAGCGGTTTATACGAGAAAAAAACATATTCTCCTTCTTCTGCACCTTGATTCAACAGTCTCTTTCGTACGCATATACAAGAAGTTTGATGAGAAGACACTTCGGGATCCGGAAACGGATATTTACCATCGGGGCCAATAGGTGCAAATGCTTCGATATCTATACTGCATATTTTGAATGGCGCCATGATGATTTTGTCATCCACGGGCTTTATGTCGTCAATTCTAACAACATAATCGTGATCGCACTTCGATTCTTCGTATGCGAATGGAGTGACATCTTCAAACTCAAGCGTGCCGTCGATAGTCATCCATCCACACGGTTTCAAGCCCGTCTCGTGGTAAAAACTACAAAGAACATCTTGACGCACATCGAACAACTCGTAGTGTTTCTGACCGGTGCCAGAAGGGGGTGTATCCGTCAATGCTTTGATCATATCACGCATACATGCCTGATTTGCACAAGTGATCTTGAGTACCGAGTCTTTCTCTCCGTTTTTGAATCCCTGATAGATACATTTGTCTTCCATACATGTGTCAACAACCCACCAGTCTTCGAATTGATTTCTTTGTGACTTCTGAGCACGGCCGTCTCCAGTGTCATACTTGTAAACAAATGAACTTACCACTCGCTCGAAATCAGACTCATACATTCTTGCATAAAAATACGGATGGTATCCGATGATTGCGACTCTGACTGACTCGCCATTTTCCATCCGTCCACAACAATGGACAACTTGTGTTGCGTCTTCATACAAGTGCACATCATTCACAATCTTCCGCTTGAATGGTGGTGGTCGCTTGTTCTGCAGCTCCCACGTCAAAGCTTGGAACGTAATGCCCGTTTCTGCCTGTGACATAATAGCTTCTTTTGACTCGTGGCTTCTTTTTCTTTAAGCTCTTATTCATCAAGCAAAATGTTTTCTTTAAGGGTAGGTCCAGGTGATTTGTTCATAATCTTTTGAGTCTAAATCTCGTTTGGAAATTCCGTTTGCTAGCATTTGCTTTCGAAACGGCCTGTCGACCACTCCGAGGTCGTAATCTACACGAACTTCTTTTCCCGCTGGTATGTCGCGCGATGCTTTGAGCACTATGAAAGTTCGAAACGGTGATGGTTTGTTTTGAAGATGCGCTCGGTCTTCGAATATCGCGTTGGCATGAGTGCGGGTCACATAATTAGCGAACGCAGCCAGGTTTGGTAGACCGTCTATTAGGTGGATGGGATCACCATCTAGTGTCACATGCTTCCGACGGTCGTTCGTGTCGCGCGCTGTCATTAAGTACTGCGAACGGCTTCGCTTAGCTTCCTCTTTTGATAGTTCCACGCCATCATAGTAGGCAAGAATTTCACCACGTTCGACAGATTTGCGCGTAAACAATGCTCTATGCCACTTATCTCCAATCTTGGTGTAACTTGCGTACACTCTATCGTTCTGTGTGATGACTTTGTTGTATATCGGGGGTCTTGTGATACGTTTCATATATTATGTGGCAGAGGTAAAAATCCTCTTAAGAGAGCAAAAGTTTAACATCTGATAAGAATTGTTCCTTTTGAGCCATATCGAGTTTGGGTGTGTGTGTTTGCGCACCGTACATCTTATACAAGACCCCGGACAGTATCATTATCCATATCCCAACCATAAATAGGTATACAAAGTAGTCAGTGTTGATCAGCACTATAGATGCGCTAAAAGTCGAAAATCCTATGACAAACACAATGAAAACTTTTTGTTGTGTATTCATTTATGTTAAATTTATAAAAATTATTTGCATAATATAAATGAAAAATTCAAAACCAATTACTTTACGGAAGTCTATACAAGACTTAGGATTCGGTAACTTGTTAAAAATGCCATTGTCAAAGGCTGCAATAAAAACAATGCAAGCATTGTTGAGTGGTCACAACAAAGCAATGAGAATTAAAAGTAATACAATATCAAGATATGCTGCAGCATTATTAGGTTATTATGTTGGAAAATTGGGAAAGCCGGAGAGTAAGATTTCAAAATCTCATGCAAAATTAGATACTTTTATAAATTTGTTTGTAAAAAAATTTTTTTTCCTTGATGGAAAAATAATAAATATTAAGTTATTCACTCAATTATTTGGTGTTGATATTTTAGAAGAAAGAATGTCACTAAAAACAGTGAAAAGCAACCCATCAACAGAGGCATTACTGAAATATTCTATACAAAAAAGACCCATATCAGATTTTAAGACAGAACCAAATTTAGAAAAATTGAGGAAAATGACAGTGAAAGAGATAAAATTACTATTGACCCCTAGAGGCAGATTCAATCCTAAATTATCAAACTTAAACGAGTTTCGAGCAATGCAACATGCCATTACACTTACGAAAAAATTTGCAAAGACAGTTAACGCTAGTAAAAGGATGGCACTGTCTACACTGATTGAACAACTTCAGAAAACTGAAAAAATGAATGAAGAATTGTACAAGAATATAAGAAAGTATTCCTTGTAAAAATAAAATGTTGTACATTATTAATATGAATGTTTCAGATAACACATTGGGATCATGGACAAGATCGAAAAACGATCAGCCTACATGTGACTACGAAAAGTCTAAGAATTCAGAATTATACAAGTTCATGACATTTTCTCCTGATTATCTCACTCAGGGGTCGTGTGTGGTCGGTAACACACAAAATTGTGCGACCTATGCAAGCATGGATATAGACAAGGAATTTAGACTTGGTGTGATGACTAATTTGAACGAAATTCAGAGAGTGACGACAAATGACACTTCTATGGGAGTCAAAACTACACCCGATTTCAGTAGTGGGAGACTGATTGATCCTCGATTGATTCAAGATATGAGTATCCTGGAATCGAAGTTCGAACACACTACAAGACTAGACATGCCGGCTTCATCGCAAATGAACGAACATCAATTTGATGAAGAAGCACGGTATGTGAATGTTGCTAAAGACTTATTCCCGAGGGATGCGATTCGTGTTTCGAGCAGGGTGTCCCGTAGGAACGCGTATGCCGATTCGTGCAAGCGTCCTTAAGCCAATGGCACCAGGACTCTTGGAGTGAGGCTCCTGCTGTAGACGTTCTCCTTGGTCTTCTACTTCTCGCTGGTCTTCTCTTCGGAGGCCTCCCTGGTCTTCTCTTCGATGTTGCGCTTGATGTTGACACGGATATCGGCCCATTGGTCTGCCTTCATCTTCTTCTCGGTCGTGAACGTATTCTCCTTATCACGCCCCCCTTCATCCAGCTCGATAGGGAATTCGTAATCGACGAGGGTGGTTTTTACTTCGCCCCAGTGGACGCGGTGGCGAGCAGTGTCGTTCTTCTTTCCGTCACCAGTCGTGAAGACGACCGGCTGCACCTTGACTTTTTTCTGAGCCTCTAAGAGGGCCATCGCCTTGGCGTACTGCTTACGGCCGATGGTTGTCGCCGTTAGCTTCGGCGGAATGATTTCGAGAACGAGACGTGTCTTTGCGCCTGGCGACATACACCTGGCCCGAGGAGTCTTGCCGACCAAGCGCTTGGCAATCAAAAGCTCTGCCTGCTGCTTCTCCATGCCCTCGAAATCAACCATGCGTGCCATGGTCATGGTCATGGTAGCGGGACTCAAACTGGGTCGGATGGGTTTGAACGGTACACATGTGTACTCGGACCACATGGGAAAGTGTTTGATGGTTACACATCTTGTAACCGTACTTTCAAAGTACACACACATGTGTTACTTACTTTCACCATCTCTCGTACCTCGCGCACAAGCTCGTACCTCGCATCAAGAAAACCGCTGTGTGTGTCGGATTTTAGCGATGGCACTGTCCCAGTGGAGTCTACGAATCGGTCCGGGAGAAGTACTAATCATACCCGATTCCATCAACTGTTTTGAAAACGACTCATTTCTCACTGCAGCAGAAGCCTTGTAAACATCCTTGAGATCTGAACCACTCAGGCCGTCGGTGTGTTCCGCTATCCAATCAATATCAGGCTGCTTGATGGGAGGCATTTCGTTTGCCGTCAGTCGATTCAGTATGTCCACGCGAGCCTGCAACCCTGGTTTCTCGACTGTATACGACCGGGGCAACCTACGGTATAAAGCCTTGTCCAAACTCTGAGGATTGTTTGTCGCAGCTACTACCACTATCTTCATGTTCTCGTTCTCAATTCGATCCATCTCTTGCAGAAACTGAGTCTTGATCGAATAAGTAGAAGCGTGTTCGAAATCAGAACGATTCCTCAACATAGAATCAATCTCATCTATGAAAATTATACATGGTTGAATCTTTTCAGCAAAGGAAAAAATCGCTTTCACTATCTTTTCCGACTCACCAAAATATTTCTGCTCAACCATACTTGGCTTTATAGCTAAAAATGGAACATTACACTCTGATGCAATACTGGTTGCAAGCAGCGTCTTACCAGTTCCCGGAGGTCCCGATAACAATATACCACTTGGTGGTTTCAATGAATCTGTGTTGTAAAATACTTCTGAGTTTTGCATTGGCACTACAATATGTAAGGCAAGTTCACGCTTTATTTCATCATGTCCACCTATATTTGCAAACTTCTTGGACTCTTTAGGCTCCACAAGAGCTCCTGCCACCAAAGTCTCATGAGATGTCAAACTAGTATTCTTCAGAATTGGAAATTTATCTTTTAATCTATTCACAATTAATATTGCATCATCTCTCTGTTCCCTTTCTTCAGGTGGAAGAAGAAGATCCCCTATACCATCCCCTCCCATAGAAGACATGATGTACATGGTAGCAATAGAAAGAATGAACTTCAAAATGATGATTTTTAGTTCAAGTTCCATTTACTTTTACAAATCACATTATATTGCATGTTATAGCCGAATGTTATAGTTAATCCTCCGACACGTGTGTTCCCCTGTGGTCGGACATCCTAGGGCGTCTACTCGCGCACCAACACGAGTCTCCTTTGCCCACGTCCCAGGTCATATGTGCAAATTGATGACGCCGGCAAAGCCAAGCAAAAAGAAACGTCAGAATGAATGCGTGAGGGATTCCGCAAAGTCAGTCAGTGGTTCAGGGATTCTTACCCTCATATACAAGAAGCGCAAAGTGGTGTCGTCTGGCGTAAGGGCGGAGAAGGTGGAGGAGATGGAGGTGGAGGAGATGGAGGTGGAGAAGGTGGAGGAGATGGAGGTGGAGCTGGAGGAGACGGATGTGGAGAAGAAGGTGGAGAAGAAGGTGGTGAAGAAGGTGAGGAAGGTGTCGTTTGTCCCCGTGGTGGTCAACGGCACCGAATTGAACCCCGAACGCTTGCTGAAATATTCTGAATATGTACAGGAATATGTAAAAAGGATGAGATGCCGTTGTCCTAATACACGTGAACCACAAAGGGTGATTCATATCCATGAACCCTGACAATGTCGTCGGTATAGATCTCATCGCAAGCGACCTCGTCAACGCAACTTCGATCTCTGTACATAACCGGTAGCTTGACAGACGAGAGACTCTGTTGGGTGTCGGTCATGGTGTAGTAATTCCATCGGTGTCTTCTGTATGGTGCACGTTCTCCGAATAGTGGTAGTATGACACTATCGGCAAGTTCACGACTTGTTAAAAACCCTATTTTACGAAATGAATCACTCGCGTGTGGGTGTGGGTGTACTCGAGGTGTAGACATAAGGGAATGAATATGATATTGGTCATGGTGATGATCAAGGAGTATAGGATGGTGTGTAGGATTATTGGTATTTTCATACCTAATTGTGTTGGTTGATTCGTGTGTTTGGTATCTTAAGTCCATGATGACGTAAACTATCAATCCAAGGAGTATTAATATCATGGGGGACAAAGGTGTAGATATAAGAATTATCTTACGATTCATACGATTCATTTGAATTATACAAACAAAATAAATGTTGTATCCACCACTATCTGGCAATTGAGTCTATTTGGCGCTAGTTTGTCTTTGAATGGGTTTATCAACCCCAACCGCATTGGAATAACTTAAAAGCAAATATTCATGTATTAAAAATGCAAAAAATTCATATATCTTTTGAGGGTAATATTGGAGTAGGTAAATCTACTATACTTTCTGAGGTACATAATCATTTTAGATATACTGATATTTCCTACGCGTGGGAACCTTTAGATGAATGGGATGAAAATGGATTTTTGAATGATATGTACTCCAAAAATATACAGCACGCAGAATTTCAGCACATGGTTATTTCAAGCATGTTTCAAAAGTCATTCATGGGACTTTCTCAGTCTAACATACTTATTCAGGAAAGAAGTATGGATGCTGCACTTGAGGTATTCACTAAATCCAACGTGAAAAACTCTAGAAGTATGGAATTGTTGAAGTACTCATATGACAAGCTAAAACAATCACTTCAAGAGGCCTTTTCGATACAAACCTTTAGAATATATCTAAGGGTTCCACCACACATAGCGTTTGCTAGAGTATCTAAGAGATCCAGGTCTTCGGAATCAAGTATTTCTGAAGAGTACATAAACACAATCAACGATTCATATGAAGAGTGGCTTTGTTTTTCTTCCCCGGATTCTTCCGTAATCATCATCGACGCCTCTCGTGATATAGAAGAAGTAACCAGGGATGTCATAAAAGCAGTTACATCCATTATCCAACCCAAACGACTTGCACCCAAAAAATTATTTAATTAGTGCGGAAAAAATATGTCATTTTTTATATTAAAGACAATGTATAAGAGACAAGCAAGGTAAGTGCGAGCAAGGTAAGCCAGCCCCGCTAGCTCAGTTGGTAGAGCGCTGGACTTTTGATCCTGTGGCCACGGGTTCGATCCCCGTGCGGGGTATTCCTCCATAGCTCAGTTGGTTAGAGCGTGCGGCTGTTAACCGCAAGGTCCCCGGGTCGGAACCGGGTGGAGGAGTAGGAGTGGTTCTCCTTAAAAACCAATACGCCCCAGTAGCTCAGTGGATAGAGCACCTTACTTCTAATAAGGCCGTCGGGCGTTCGATCCGCCCCTGGGGTATGAGGAGACCACCTCCTGAAAAAATCATCTTCCCCTATAGTCTAGTGGTTAGGACATTCGGCTTTCACCCGAAAAACCGGCGTTCGACTCGCCGTGGGGGAATGAGGAGACAACCTCCTGAAAAAATCAATTATGCACACGTGGCGGAGTAGTTAACGCGCCGTACTGCTAATACGGTTCCCACTGGGAGCACAGGTGCAAATCCTGTCGTGTGCGATACTTTACATCACTAGGAACCAACGTGCTCTGCTTTGTATTCTGCAATAGCTGACCACGCTTCTTCTTCAGTGACGAACACACCAATACCCTTTTGTTTACCATTATTCCAAGATTTTGGGATGATTGCCTGAAATTTCCCTGATGCCTTATGTTTTCCCACACACCCTTTTGCGTCTTGCTTTCTCTGCATTTTTTGTTCCTCAGATAATGGTTGAGAACGACCCTTCGAGCTTATGCGCAATTTTTGTTTTGTTTCTTCAGTATGCTTGCGACCAGGTAAACCCTTTCGTGGATGTTCATGGTCTTGATAGTATCCCTTCAGTCCCTTACTGATATTCTGTCTTGTTTCTATTGCCAGTCTCTTGCCCGCTTCTCCTCCAGTGGTGCAATTGAGTCCATTTGGCGCTAGTGTGTCGTATGCCTTGATCATTTGTTGCTCGTAGTAGTTGAGCTGTTCCTGTGCACATTGCAGTAACACTTCGACTTTCATGTTATCCCATCCGTATTTTTGAATTGATCGTTTCAAAAGAGTACAGTTGCTGCTGTTTTTGCAGTGTTGTTTCATTCTATCTTTGAGTCCATATATCTTGAGGGAGAGGGATACTCCTCCAGGTTTTGCCTTCAACTTTGCATGCACCCCTGGAAGATTTTGACCTATGTAACTTTTTCCATTTGGTGCAGTGATTTTGTAGATAGAAGCGATCATAGTCGTGTATTGAATGCGGCAAGTCTTTAATATGACTTTATGACGTCCACGTATGCTGGGGGCTCATCTGTGTCTTCTTCAACTATCTCAGGTACTTGTTTTGTGACAGGTGTCGTTTCCATATTGATAGACTTAGACATCCAACAGCTACAAATTTTAAGTATTGTACACAACATTTCAATCATAATTGACAATTACATATTAAATAATCAAAGTCTGTGTGCCTGAGTGGTTAAGGGGTTGGACTTGAAATCCAATGGGCCAGGCCCGCGCGAGTTCGAACCTCGTCGCAGACGAAGTTCGTTAAAGAGAGTAAATCAAAATTGTTAGTATGCATCAGAATGATGTACTTTATGATATTGTTGTTATCATTTTCTGTAAAAAATGTCTATTTGCACATGGAAAAATTTAACGATAAATTAAATTTATTACATACAGGAATATCATTTTCAGATAAATACAAAAAAGTCAGATATGATTTCAAACCATTTTCTTCGGGTTCATATGAAACAAATACTGAATTTCCAAGTTTGAATTTACCTCAGGAACTTGAAGATGTTAGTGATTTGGAAACAAAAATGATAAAATGGGGTGAGACTAATAAAACATGGAAAGAAATTTCTGATTTTGAAATAGAAACTTTGTGTACTAAACGATACATCCTCGGCGTGTACGATTGCAGGCACTATGTAAGAGACTTTACATCGTGGTGTTGTAATAATCAAACACCAGTTTGGGATCTGAATGTATTGTGGGATTAAAGTCCCAAAATTAAAATACAGAAGTGACAAACAATTTGTTCGGGTATGCTTTCTCGAGCGTCTTGATCCTTTTCATTTCTGATTTGAACACACCACAGTTGACTGTGATAGAATTCGACACAAGAGCTTCAATCATGTCAACATTCAGCCGATCTACTGTCCACGCGCCATTGATAGGAATAAACATGCTTGTTGATACTGAATAAGTAAACAAATCAACAAGTGAGCACGCAGATGGAGCATTGCAGCAAAACTTCAAAATGTTACAAAGGTTCACGTTTTTTATCGAGTTCAGCAGGAAACGGAGACCTTGCTCATTTCCCACACTTAGACTTTTAAATTGATCGTTTGTGTTGATGATAGTGATTTTAGACGCCACAGGAGCATACATCAGGAGCGAGCCCAGGTTGTCAACATCACCACGTAGATAAAGCTCCTCTACATCCCAGCATCGGCAATTGGTTGCAATGAGAATAGATTCTAGATCACAGCCTTCTGCCTCAATAGTCAGAGATGAAAGGTCCATGTAGCAAAGATTCATTCTTGTCTTAGAAAATTTATTGATTTCCACAACTTTCATAGACACGTGATTTATTATTCTGAAGCTTGATGTTGACATTGATTTAAGAAATGATGAGATTGTATTGGAACTTGTCATATCCCAATTCAAATGCAGCTGATCAGGCCATCTTTTCAAGAGCTGACACATTGAGTATAGATTGTAATTCTTCGTGCCACAAATGTAAGGCAATGTTTTGACCCCGTGGCATTTTTTCACAATGTAATCTATTGAGTCAACCGATAATTTGTCGTTGATTGCATTCATGTGCCTCATAATAAAATCAACATTCACCGACATAGGCTTGTTGATCTCTGAAAATCTTGCTACTTGCTTGAAAGTGAAGTGTGAGAGTATGACAGCTACCAATTCAGTTGGAAGAAATGTCCAGTTCATTTCTGAACGATTTGCCAACTTGCTTCGTGTCATCATGTCGCGGGATTTTTATGTATGCTACCTTTTAATATGATAGTGTCTTTTACAGACGGGCTTGACGCTCAGGAAGTTTTGTACATATTTTGTCAAACATTTGTTATAGTAATAATATCATTCATACACCCGTGGTTGGCACCCAAAGTTGATGATAAAATAAAGTCAAAGATGAGAAATAGTCTCGGTGTGACCATGTTATTTGTATTTTGCATTGCGTTTAGTTACACGGTGAATTTCATACACTCTATACTTATAACTGTGTTATTCTTCTATGTCAAATCAGTATTGATAAAATGGTATTCTTGAAGTTATACTGAGAACTCAGATTTTGCAAATACTGTTTACCTGACACTTCCAGTAGATATGTTCCTTCGTGTGTCTCCTTTTCGCGATGACGAGTTGAGAGAATAATGACCGCAGTGTTGGTCGCCATGTTAAGGAAGTTAGGATGAACTTGATGTCTTTCTTTGTACAGAGCATGTTTCCTTCACACGAAACGCACAGAGCAGACATGGTGTTACCCCTCAGACGAATTGGTGGTGCTCTCTTTCTCCAGCAGAGTTCGCATCCTCTTGCATCTTTTACATGCCGCTGAATGTTAGGTAAAGCAACAAGAACCGATGACGATGTTGAACAATGAAGTGATTTTGCAAGTTTTTTGAACCCAGCTTTGAGCAGAATTTCATACCATATTTGATAGTTGCTGACGACATGTCTACAGGCTGACGACACACGGAGAAGACAGAAAAGAGATGGCACATCCAGATAGCCAGAGCATGTGTCAAGGACGTCTTCGATCATGGGTTTGGTGGTTGGGTTTGGTGGTTGGGTTTGGTGGTTGGGTGTGAATTAAAAAGGAAATTTCCTATGAGAAAAGCAGCAGGAATGGAAGAAGAACCAGCACCCAAGAAACGCGGGCGCAAGCCATTACCACCGGAGGAGAAGAGCAAGCGTGGTAGGAAACGCGTAGTGCATCAGGAGATACAGGAGCGGAAGCAGCAGGGAGCACCACCATTGCATATTTCGTTTGTGTGTGACACCCCAGCAAGTGCGTTGTCAACGGCAGCAACGACGACACTCATCAACCCATTCGCTGAACATGGAGTGACTTCAACATCCTCTTCAGTTGAAGCACCAATGAAACAAAGAAAAGTACCCCCCCCTCGAAAGACGGCCTCTGTTACAGCCCTGGAAGAGTCTGACGATGACGAAAGTGCGGTCGTCTTGTCAAAGCCGAGAATCGATGTCTCACATCTGAGTGGCGAAAAGTGCATTGAGATATTAGGGGCACACACTGATCGTACTCAATGGCCTTCCAGCACCACAGTGGCTTGCTGGAACTGCACGCATACGTTTGACGGTATCCCCATCGCGATTCCCGGACGCCTTCACCCGAAGAAGAACATCTTAATTGGATGTTATGGTGTCTTCTGTAGCTTCAATTGTGCCAAACAATACTGCATGAACAAAAACCGACACGATTCCATGCAACAGTTGCAACTTTTGAGTCTCCTTCACAAGAGGATCTTGGGGAATACTGCACGAATTTTTCCAGCTGCTCCGTTTCAAGTTCTCGACAAGTACGGTGGTTATATGTCGATTGAAGAATATCGCAAGGATTTCATCAGTCTTCCACCAAAGAATAACATGTTCGATCCTAAAGCACGCAGGGATTATGTACATATGATGAACGCGAATCAGATACCACATTTCCACACTGTGTTGCATACACACAATCAACAACTCATGACCGACTCGATTCAAGAGAAGATGAATCGCAACAAAGGATATGAACGCACTACACCTCTCCCGGGGTCTCAGAATCTCACGCAGAGCATGGGTATCAAGTCTTAGTCAATACCCGTGATATCGGAGGGCGCAGGGTGGTCGGAGGGGAGAGTAGCCAAACATAGAACACAAAAAACAGCGAACACATCTTCCCTTGTGTATACACTTCGTGGCTCTATCGCACATCTGCAGTGTGGACACGTACCTTCCATCGATTTTTGAACCCATGTTTTGATACAATGTGCGTGACAGCCAAAAATACACGTTTTACACTTCCACCATTCCATTTCACTATCGTTTTCACAGATAATACACATTGTGTCAGACATACTGATATAATCGTTTAAAAAAATAAAAATAAAGTGCACGCATATCTAAATGTCTAACAACGAACATCCTCATTTTTCGGCAATCAGTCTGTATGCGCGGCCACCTGACGTTACACCTTACAGTGCAATGTTTGCGTTGCTGGATGAAAATAATGACCTTGATGAAAATAATAACAATATGTCTTCCGAAGTCATAAACTTGATTCATTCTAGGTTAAACAACCCAAGTGATGACTCAAACAGAGATGACACCGAATGGTCGGTCCACCATCCAGAAACGAGGACTGTTTTTCAGAATTTGAGAATCCGTTTGAAGGATATAGAATCAGTTTATAAAAAATATGATACAATTGAGCACAATGTAGTTCTTACAACAGAAACAGTTGAGAACATACAAAAATTAGAAGAATGTGTGTCATTTTTCAAAGAAAAGATAGAACTATATTTCAATAAGTTTATTGATAGCCAGATTCAATGCGAAAGGGAGGAAGCATTTTTATCACATTGTTCTTCACTTCTTGATGTCATTCAAAATCCATCCGTGGAAGAAGAAGATTTCAATGAATGCGCAAGTAATATTTGCCAATCCCTTGAAACCTTCACTTCACAAATACAAAATAAAATTTCACATAACAGGAAGAATAGAGAAATTTATTGGAGTCAATACAGAGAATTAAGAGATAGCTGTAAATTAATCAATGAAGTTCAGTCTGATATTGTTTGTCAAGTTTGTATGGAACGAGAGGTGGATATGGCAGTGAATTGCGGACACTGTTTCTGTTCAGTGTGTGCGTCTAGGTGCAATTATTGTCCGAATTGCAGAACACCATTGACACAAAAGTTGAAGTTGTTTTTTTAAAAGAGTTCAAATGTCGTGTTATCATCTTCTTCTGGTGCTATTATCGGCTTCTTCTTCTTATTGGATCCATTCCCTATTCCCCTTCTCTTTGCGTTTTTGACTACTGCGTTTTTGACTGTGTTTTTGACTGCGTTCGCGTTTTTGACTGTGTTTTTGATTACATTCGTGGTTTTATTTTGATTGTTCGTACTCATCGCCCTTGCTGATGAGTTTCGTTCCACTTTATTTCTCAGGCCTCTTAATTCTTTCGCAATCTGACCACTAGTCTTGAATTTGCCTTTATTATTATACAATTTTACAGGAAGTTTGTATTTACCTGTTTTATTATTTAGTGGTAAAGTAAGTAACTTTCTGTAAGAATCGTTTCTTACTTTCAAAATATGATTTTTAGGATATACGGGCTCTTTCACATTTTGCAGATAATTTAATGCATCCTTTTGCATAATTTCCTTTGGTTCTAGGTACGCTTTTTTGAGAATAAAATACGAAAGCCGCTTTCTTTTTCTATTTGCTTCGTTACTAGTTCCATAAAGCAAATGATTTTTGAGATTACCAGCTTCCAATTGATTTTTTGCAGCTTTAATGATTTCATTTCTTTTACTCAAATCCGCTTTCTCTTTCTTTATTTTTTCATTTTTTGAATTATTATTTTTTGGCTTGGTTTTCACTTCTTCTAAATCTCTTATTGCCTTATCCAACTCCTCCTTTACTTTTGTTACTTGGTCTTCTGCTTTTTTCAAAGCAGTTTTTTTTGCCTCAACAATCTTCTGTTTTGCAGTTATGCTTGCAGCAGCCTTGTTTATCTGCGCCTGGATTCGTGCTTGGTTGGCTTTCTCTGCTGCCAGTTTTTTATTTTGCATCCTTACGGCACCCATTTGCACCCTTTTGAGGGCCTTCAGGCGGACATTTTCGTTGTATGGTTTTTTCATCTTTTCCATTATGTGCTGCTGTTTTTGTCCCGCTTTGGTCAAAAAGTTTTGCTGTGCTGTTAACGAAGCTTGTGCAATTTGATAATGCTTATTTCTGGATTTACGCGGATTCAGTCCATATGCTGTATTTTTTACGTGAGGAAACATACTATTAACTTAATAATATATAAAAAACGCGAGGTCGATTTAAAGACTGTCACTTCAAGAGGAGTAGACATGAATTCTATTCCTAATGATGTGATGCAGATACTTAGAAATCGTGAACTCACTCCTGCCAAGAGACTTATCGCATACACCATGCTTGTACCCGGTTTGCCAGTTAGCAGCGCCCATGCGTTAGCGTGGCAGTCGAACCTAGAGTTAGGTAAGAACATCAAGGAACTCATTGACAACGGAACTGTCACGATAACTGGAATGGATAAAAGTTCTATACTTACATATACGTCCGAGTGAGGATCATCAATGCCTCAATCCAATCATGTAATAATTCAAAATGTGTATCAGCAAGTCATCCGGAATTTGTTCATTTATTAAATAAAAATGTACTTTAATTAACAATATGAGGTGTGGATTGGTTTGTCTTTTAGCATCCGTTTTATCTGTAAGTGCTTTTACCTGTGCCTTACCGATGAACATGAGAGCAATCGAGGATTTAAGAGTTTTACTGGACAAGAAACAACTTGCAATATTAGACGATATTGCCGCTGAACGAGCACGTCTGTCGTTTGAAGGCCTGCTTCTTGGTCTCATTGCGGCAATGCCACTTGTTCTGCTTTTACAAGCATGGTGTAGTGCCGCTGTGGTGCTATTCATTACACAAGGAACGTATTATCACGTATCACCTAAAAAGAATTGGATGCTGAACCACTTGGAAACGAAGGAACAAGTGGACCAATGGTTGGTGATCTATAAGAAAATGCAATATTCTGGTATCGTAACATCACTTGGTGCTACTGTAGTTTATTTGATTGTTTCTTTGACTCTTAAGCCCTAGACATATTGTACATTCATTTTTATAATTGGTATAATATTTCGATTAAAGCCAAACCTTCGCCCGATCGAAAAAGAGCAGGTCCAAACTCACGTAACAACCTGGTTGATCTCTTTGACGAGCTTCTTAACTTCTGATTGAAAGAGGTCCAATTCTTTCCGAAGATCCTTGTCTTGATCAGATGCCAGTCGAGCGCGAATCTGTTTGCCGACTTGTGCACATGGTTC
>Ga0181421_1000190_pt1 | contig 17303 bp, 22 predicted proteins | sample 44SPOviralmetaG_FD_130146 | JGI IMG/M metagenome (GOLD analysis project Ga0181421, IMG submission 130146) | Marine viral communities from the oligotrophic San Pedro Time Series (SPOT) site, San Pedro Channel, CA, USA - 44 SPOT_SRF_2013-06-19 | ecosystem: Environmental > Aquatic > Marine > Strait...
AATTTAAACAATTTGTAATTGATTAAAGTTTTTAAAAATTCTTAATTTAATTGGTAAGTGTAGATTAATAAACATGAAATTAAATGGTTCATTAAATACATAATCCATAATTAAGTCTGCTTCTTTTTTATCAAGTGGTAAATATTCGTCTGCTAATATTGCTTTTTCTGCTTTTGTAGAATTAAAGAAAAATACTTGATTTGCCTGCGAGCGTATAGTTAGTGGAATACTTTTAATTTTTTGTGAAACTATAAAAGTCTGTAAAGAAGAATTATTGCCTAAAATATGTCTGCCATTGAAACATAATTTTTTAAATATTTTCATAGAATTTTTGTCTTGTGCTAACCAACTTACAGCGTCGTCTAAAAAAACCGCAACTCTGTGCGGGTCATCTTCTTCACCTAACCCATTTTCATTATCAATAATATCTTGTAATATGCCTGCTAAATTATCGTTGTCCCCAAGATTAATTATTTTTTCTTCGGGTAATCGTAAGTCCATAGTCATAGAAGGACTTATATAATAAACACTATTAAATACATTATTATATAAATTACTTTCACTTGTTCCATTTAATAAAGTTTTTATTAAACTTGATTTACCACTTGCGGGTAATCCTATAATAAGAGTACAATTAACATAATTTAAGAAAGGTTCTAAATTTTGTGGTCTATCAGCAGTATTAAATTTAGCACCTGCTACTTTTATATTATTTTGGTTTTCTATTACCTTCATCTATATTATTATTATTATTTATTTTTTTTATAATTTTATTTGCTAATCCTTTATTCATAGTTAATCTATTCTTTAATGCTATTTCACTATCAATATTTTTATTCATAATTGTTAGTGTAGAAGCGGGATTAAATATAAATTCTGCTTCTAAAATAAAAGTATATGGTAATCCATTAAAATCAACAATATTATCATTACTATCTGTAATTTTAATTTCAATTTGTTTTATAGAACTTTGTGCTAATTTATGTTTGAATGGATTACCGAATTCGTTATAATATAAAATGGAATATGGTTCAAGTGAAATAGGAATAACTAATAATTCGCCTGAACCACTATCACCAATTTCGGTTGTTATTACATTAACACCGACTAAATTACTTTTAATATGTAATCCATCTAAACCGTCCGCCATATCAACAATTCTATCACTTGTAGCACTTGAACTTGTAGTAAAAACAATATCCGTATTAGAAAAACCAATAATATTATGAATATTTTTATTTGTATTAGAACCAGTTGAAAAATTAATAGTTGTATTTAATGGGGTAGTTCCACTTACTATTAAGAATGATACTTTACCAGTAGAATTATCAAAAGTAATATCATATACAAAACTAAAAGTAGATGCTGTTTCCATGAGATTTTTAATTTTAACAAGTAATTCAGTAATATTATAATTTCCGTCGGGTATTGTTATAGTATAACTATTAGTAGAACTATCAGTTTTTTTTTCTGTAATATCTAATTTATTATTTTTTCTTGAACTACTTAACATATAAAAGGAAAAAGGAATAAATGCTTTTTTTAAATGTATAATAATTAATTCGTCTTTTCTTGCGACTATTTCACTAATTAGATTATAAAATTTATTACCGTCTTGATTATTAATACTTGTACCATTTTTAGAATTTAATATAATTTCAATTGGTAATCTTGGTGTATAATTTTCTTTTTTATTCATATATATATATAATATAAATATATATAAATTTTATATAAGTGAAAGTGAAAAGTGAAATATATAATATATATTAATTTAATAAACCTTCCATAATATCTTCTTCTGTCCTTGTTTGTATTTGTTCTTGTGGGACATTAGGCAAATCGGGTATATCTTCTATTTGACTTTGGAATTTATCTACTGTTTGTCTTAAACTTTTTTCTTTATCAACTAATCTTTGTATATTACTATCACTTAATCCTCCATATTTTTCTGCTTCTTCTTCATCAAAACTTTCCAAATTGATTTTCATAGTTTCAAAATCGGGTTCAATTTCAGGCGGCAACATAGAACCAAGTTGGTCTTCCATAGCAAATCTTTCTTCTTGTTTATCTTGTTCTTGTTGTGATGGTTTTGTGCCTTTTTCAATAACCTCTTCTTTAAATACAAATTTACTTTTTGGAATAGTCTTATCTGCGAATTTACTTTGTCTTTGTTTTTCACCAATAGCACTTCTTAATCTTGTATCACGAGTTCTTTGTCTTAATGGTGGAACTGAACCTTGTCTAATTTGTCTATTATTTAAAGTTTCTTTATTAGAACTTGCTACTTCGTTAAATATACTTTCTATTTCATTTAAATTAGAATTCATATTTGCTATTGTCTGTGAAAAATCAGTATCTATAACTTGACCTAAACTTTGTTCTGCTATATTTTCTGCTAATTGATTACCTACACCTCGTCCTAAACTTTCTATATTTTGTTGATTTCTAATAATTCTTTGATTTGCTTGACTTAATCTACCTAATATACCGCCAGTTGCTAAAACACCAACACCTACGGTTAGTGCGTGAGGACTAATACTTGGGATACTATCATAAATATTTTGTAAAGTGGGCGGTGGAGTAGGTGCTTGTGTGGGCGGTGGAGATGGTGTAGGTGCTTGTGTTGGTGGTGGTGTTGGTGGTGTTGGTGGTGGTTGTGTTCTTGTAGGAATATCTTGAACTTGAGATTGTCCGCTTGGACGATTTCTATTTATCCAATCTTTAAAGTAATTTATTTTTGATTTAACAGTTCTATATGCTGAACCAATTTCTTCTTGACTTGGTATATAATCGTTGGCAGTTGTAGCAAATTGTCTTGTAGCAGTATATAATACAAATAAATCTACTGGGTCTAAATTTCCACTTTTATATTTTTCTAAAACTTTATCATATGCTTTTTTCATGTTCTTAAAATCTTTTATAGGTTTTGAGAATTCTACTTTTGTTTCTTTTTCTAATCTATCTTTTAATTGTGTTGCCACTAATCTTGGGTCTTGTACTATCTGTGGTGGTGGTGGAACAGTTTGTCTTAATCTATCTAATATATTACCTATTGCTTGACTACCTTTTGTTCTATCAACTTTACTCATAACTTTTTTTGCTATTTTCTTAAAGTCTTTTTTAGGCATTTTCTTTTTTAATTTATCTAATTTCTTCTTTACTTTTTGTTTCAAATCTTTTTTAGTTTTCTTTTTTTTTTGAACCATTATATATAGTTATTATAAAATTTTATTATATTAAAATAATTTTGATAATCCACGACTAACACCGCGAGCAATAGTCTTACCTACGGATTTAGCAGATTTTATACCCGCTGAACCACCAGATAAAGGTATAAGTCCTAATGGTGCTAATGCTAAATCTGTTATAGTATCTATATCACCAGACTTTAATTTTTTCTGTTTTTTTTTACTACCAATTAATTCTTCAACTACACCAACCGAAGTTAATGGTGCCGTGGCAATAGAACCTGCCAAACTAATAGGACTTAAAAATCCAACGGGCCCCATTAATTTTCTTAATGGGTCATTTTTGGTTATAAACTTCTCGGGTTCTTGAAGTGCCTTACCCGCAATTCCTAATCCTTTCAAAAAGTCTTTTCCAAAATTTTTATTAAAACCAGCAGATTTTAAACCTTTGACTGTTTTACCAGCAGTGCTCTTAACCCCTTTTACAACTTTTTTACCAAAACTTTTAACACCTTTTTTAAATCTATCAAATGCACTCATTATATATTATATAGTATATAAAATAATTTAAATTAAAATTAATTACTTTATCAAAATTTAAAAAATCATAAAGTAAATATATATTATGTAAAATAAATATAAAATAATTGTTTCAAATAGTAAAAACTATTAGATTTTTACCCATTTAGAGGATAAATAAATTTATTTTTGTCTATATAAGGGATAAATCCAGACTTTTTTAGGTATTTTATTAGATTTATATATAAAAAATCTAAAATTGATTTATATATATATATAAACTATATAGAGATTATTTTACATAATAATAAAATGGACGAGGCATTAGAATATACACTTTTCAAAGGTGAAATTTTAATTAGTCCTTCTTATTATAATAAAATTTTAAATAGAATTATGAATAATCCAAGTGGAAAAGCATATTTACAATTTACTAATGATATGAGATTTAGAGTTTATAAATTTATATTAGACGACGGCACAATTGACGCGTTATATATATTTTGCCCACCACGAACAGATGAACGATTTATTTTAAAATCATGTAATACTATGTCGGGCAGGGAAATGCGTATTCAATCTTATACAGAAAACCCTATTGATGCTGTATCAACTAATTAATTAAATTTATTTTTTTTTACTTTGTTGATTTGCCAATTGCTACACCAGCACCAATAGTAGCACCAGCACCAGCAAGGCCCCCTAATGCTTTACCAGCAATACTAATACTTTTATCAATAGCAACATTTTCAGCACCACCACGAACGGCACCTTTAATCCAATCCTTACCAACACCAGCACCTCGTTTTATATATTGTGCCCAAGTTTCGTTTGCCCGAGCATTTTTTAAAATATCTCTTAATACTTTTGATTGTTTTTTATTAGTTAATCCTTTTGCTAATTTAGCAGATAGTCTTGCGGCAGCGTCTTTATTTAATGCTACTTTACTTGCTTTTGTTAAATTTTGTGAAATTTTATTTACAGCAACTTGCATAGTATTACCGACCCCAAATCCTTTTGGTAATTTAGCAGTAATTTCAAATGCTTCTTTTACTGCTTTGGGTAATGCCCTAACTTGTGCTGTTCCCGATTTAATACCACGAACAATTTTAGGCATACTTGACTTAACACCTTTAACAGTTTTACCAGCACCAGTTTTAATTCCTTTTCCAACTGCTTTAAAAGCACCTTTTACTAATCCACCTCGTATAGCAGAGGCAGCGGTACTACCTATAAACGACATATATTAAATATATACAAAAAAAAAATTATATTAAAGTATTTGTATTATTTTTTAATTATATTTATATTAAATTTATTTTCCATATTTTTTATAGATTTGTTTAATGTGCGTTTATTCCATAATAAACCTTTACTCCAAGCACCAGCTGTATTTAAATTATTAAAATCTTCTCTTTTTTTATGTCGATTTATATAATTTTTTTTCCTCTGTGGGTCTTTATTTATTGTGAAATCACTAGCACCTTTCTGCCCAAAATTAATTGTTTTTCCATTTGTAATTTTAAATTTTTTATTTTTACTTTTAGATTTTGTTAAAGTATATGTTTTCATATATTATTAATTAATAATAAATATTTAATTAAATCGTCTTTTAAACAAAAAGTTATTTGCTAATACTTTATCTTTATTAACAGCAGTAGCAACTTTATTAGATTGTGTTATATAATTTTTTTTTGTACCAATCGGTTCAGTCATATTAGAAGTTAAACTTAATCCAGCATTTCTTTTTGTGTCTGCGTCTAATCCAGCATTCATATTATACTTAATAATATATATTTTTTTTTAATTAAAATTAATTAATTTATTTGACTGAATACATGCGCCCGTCAAGAGTGAAGTGTAGCGACATATCACAAGAAGTTATGAAATCACAACGATAGGCGCCTGATAGGGAAGTGGATATCTTCGGCCGATAGGTCATTTGACCGACAGTTGAAAGGTTTGCACCTGAATATGTTGAGGCATTGGTGGCACTGTTAAAATCTTCTAATACTAATCCAGCAATGAATTTAGAAGAGGTATCTTGTGTAGCAGAATAGAAGCGAGTATTGGTACTGGCACTTGTGATTAGAGTGTTGTGATTAAGATTACCGATTTGACCGAAACAATCTAATACATTAGCGTATGCCTGCGCATAGTTAGTTGCGGAAATATCTATTGGTTGGGTAGGATATATTTTCCCGCCAATCTCATAAGAATATTGGTCTGTGGCGGCACTATGACGAACACCAAGGGAAAATTCGTCTTTATTTAAAATATCACTTTCTAATCTCATAGCAGTAAGAATGTATTTAGCAGAGCGTGGATTGACGGAAAATGGAACATTCTGCTGTCCTGATACACCCGAATTTAAAGAACCTTGATTATGGAGGAAAGTTTCTGTTATGTAATTTACACCAACTTCACCAGCACTCGCCATAGTTGCCTCAAAATTAGAATTGAATGAAGAATTAAAACGAATTTGTTTGGCGCGAATTTGAACTTCACTAACAGCATAGGCAACAACGGTATTGGCGGCAGTATTAACTTTTAAAGCAGTGGCAGGGTCTTCTAATTCAAGGACGATTGCCGGCGCTTGCCCAATGAGGTAGCCGAGCGGGAGTAGATATTGACCGCTGGTAAATCCAGTCATTAGTCTATCCACCATTACAAGAGAAGAACCGTCTGCTTCACTTGTACTATCAGCACCAGCAACCTCTACGGCAGAATTAGGGTCGCCAGTAGCAGAACCACCACAGAGGATTTGTTCTACACCTTTCTTATGGTTCTCGCCCATAGTGTAATCGTCAATAATATTAGAAATTAAATTATAGTTATTAATATATTCTACCTGCTCACCCTGCGAGTTAAGAATAGATACAGATTTAATTAAATTAGTTAATTGAGTTTTTACGGCAGTTTCACTTGTAGAGGCAGAGGCAGTATCATGAGAACGATTAGTAAATTTTAAAGATAAAACACTATCACCCCAATCAATCCAAGACTTATCGGCAACTGGAAGATTAATACGAATAAATTTATTGCTCGAAGGATTGTATGAAGATAATTCACTACGGAATACTACTAAATCACTTTCGGCGGCGGTGGCTTCTACTGGGCTCGAAGAAAATTTCACTTGGTCTGGGTTCATGTTTATAATATATATTAGAAAATAATTTTGAATTTAAATTTAATTAAATTTAATTAATTATACTTTATTAATCTAAATTATTTACGGGTCTTGCTATAACTTCATTATTATTTAAAGGTTCTTGTTCTTGTGGTACATTTCTTTTACAATTACAACCAAGACAATTTATTTCACTACACCTTGAATGCTGGACTTGACTAATTATACCAATAATACCTTGAATAGTTAAACTTAATACTGTGGGAAATAACATTGGGTCAATCATAGTATATTTTATTAGTATATTTTTTTTATTATAGTTTATTATATGAGTGGTAGAAATTTAAATGGCTTAGCGGGATTTCAAAATAGAACTTTAACTGGTTTAAGTAATATTGTTAGTGCTGAAAGTGAAATTACTGATATTAAAACTAAATATGATTATAGTTCTACTGTTTCAAATGGTAATTTATTAATAGGTAATAGTTCAGGCAATTATGAAAGTAATAGATTAACTGCTGGTTCAAATATTACTATCACAAATACAAGTGCTAATATTAGTATTGCCTCAACAGATACAGATACAAATTATTTTAATATTAGTGGTTCAAATATATTTCCTATTAATACAACTGATAATTTATTAGTCGGTTCTTCTACAAATACAAATAATAGAAAATTATTAATTACTGGAACAGCAGAAATTACAAGCACTTTAATATTAGGCGATAAAATAAATAATTTAACTTTACCAAATGCTACTGATACTATTTGTGTATTAGACGCTTCACAAACTTTAACAAATAAAAAAATTGATAAAGTATTAAATTCTAATAACAGAGTAATATATGAATATAATTCGTCTTTTAATAAGTTATTTTTAGGCAATTTTACTGGTGATACAATAGAAATGTTTTTTCCTTTTTTAGTAGCACCTAAAATTATTGACGCTGGTTCAAATCATTTTTATAATATAGTTCCAAGTGATATAGGTTCTAATTTAGATATTACTTTGCCTTTATTAACAAGCAACGATACTTTTACTTTTTTAAATGCTACACAAACTTTAACATTTAAAACTTTAACAAGTCCAGTCATAAATACAAGTATAAGTGGTACAGCAATTTTAGATGAAGACGATTTATCAAGTAATTCAAATACAAAATTAGCAACTCAACAAAGTATTAAGGCGTATGTAGATACACTAAAAACTAAATATGATTTTAGTACAAGTGTTTCCAATGGTAAATTATTAATTGGTAATAGTAGTGGCAATTATAGTGTAAATAATTTAACTGCAGGTTCAAATATTACTATTACAAATAGTAGTGGTAATATTAGTATTGCTTCAACAGATACAAATACAAATTATTTTAATATTAGTGGTTCAAATATATTTCCTATTAATACAACTGATAATTTATTAATTGGTTCTTCTACTAATTCGGGAACTGCTAAATTATATGTGAGTGGGACAGCAGAAATAACTGGAAAATTAACTTTATTATCTACACTAAACGATTTAACAATACCCGTAGGACTTGATACTATTGCTGTTATAAACGGTTCTCAAACTTTAACATTTAAAACTTTAACAAGTCCAGTCATAAATACAAGTATAAGTGGTACAGCAATTTTAGATGAAGACGATATGGCGAGTAATTCAAATACAAAAGTAGCAACTCAACAAAGTATTAAGGCATATGTAGATACACTAAAAACTAAATATGATTTTAGTACAAGTGTTTCCAATGGTAAATTACTTATAGGAAATAGTAGTGGCAATTATAGTGTTGCTAATTTAACTGCTGGAACAAATATAAGTATAACAAATAGTAGTGGAGGTATTACTATTACTAATACAGCAACAACAATAACAAATAATAATCAAATAACGAATGGTGCTGGTTATATAACAGCAACTTCAACAGATACATTGGAAAATAAAAGTTTAACTCATCCAAAAACAGATGGTATAAGAACACTTGCAGGAAATAATTTATTAAATCTTAATGCCTTATTTGGGTTATCACTTGGAAATACTATTGATGATACAACTATATTTTCACTACAAAATTTACAAAATACAAGTAATCGTGATATATTTGGATATACGGGCACGACTTTAACTTTTAATAATAATAGTGATAGTTTAGTTATGAATGGTAGTGGTATAAGTGGAAATTTAGTATTAGACGAAGACGCTATGTCGAGTAATTCAAATACAAAATTAGCAACTCAACAAAGTATTAAGGCATATGTAGATACACTAAAAACTAAATATGATTTTACTACAAGTGTTTCTAACGGTAAATTATTAATTGGTAATGGTTCAGGCAATTATAGTGTAAATAATTTAACTGCTGGAATAAATATAAGTATAATAAATAGTAGTGGAGGTATTACTATCAATAATATATTAACAAATAATAATCAACTAACTAATGGTGTTGGATATATAACAGCAACTTCTAATGATACACTTCAAAATAAAACTTTGACTTTTCCAAAAATGGATAATATAAGAAGTGTTAGTAATGCTACTATAATGTCTTATTCATCAAATACTATAACTCTTGGTACAGGCACTACGGAACAAGTATATATACAATATCTAAAAGGATTATCACAAGTTTTTACTTTTGGAAATAGAAATTTTATGGCGAACACTACAACAAATCAAATAGAAATGTGTAATACTGCCGATAAAGTTATTATATTTGGATTAGAACATTTTTTAAAAAATCCAAGTAATATTGTAAATTTTGCCAGTCAGTTAAATTCAAGTTCGTCCAAACATAATATTACAATAGGGACAGGAGCAGAAAATAATACTGTTGGTACTACTGGTAATATTTGTGCTTTAACAATTAGAAATTCATCAGGGGCTCATTATGCAGATAGCAGAATTAGAATTGATAGTGTTAATGGAAGTGCCCCAGTTTTGGAATTAGTTAATAGTTATTATTCAAAAGCTTCATATATTTATATAACTGTTAGTAATGGTGAATTAGTGCTGGAAAGTCAAGCAGATGTAAAAATAAGACCCGCGTTTTATGATTTAGTTAGATACACAACAGCATTAGACCAACTATTCTTACAAGACGCAGATATATATGGTGTTAATACTAATAATAATAGTTCGGCAACTAAAAATCCAATGGGCGATATATACTGCCAAGATATTTATAGTGAAGATATTTTTGCTGATACGGTTTATGGTAATAGCAAACCTTTCAAGATACAGCATCCATTAGACGCCAAAAAAACTTTATATCATAATGCTATTGAGGCACCACAGGCAAATAACATGTATAGTGGAAAAGTATTTTTAGTTAAGGGCAAAGCAATAGTAGATATGGATAATAATAGTTCATATAAAATGACTACTGGTACATTTTTAGCATTAAATAAAGATTTTAAAGTATTTGTTTCTAATAATAATAATTTTGATAAAGTAATCGGCAAATTAAATAATTCGCAATTAATAATAACAAGTCAAAATAGTAGGTCTAATGTTGAAGTTGAATGGTTAGTAGTAGGTGTTAGACAAGACGCAACTATTAAATTATTAAAAATTACAGACGAAGAAGGTAATTTTATAACTGAAAAAGATATTATAACAAGATTACCTCAACCACAAGTAGGAAATATTAATAGTGAAGCAAATATTAATAATACAAGATGGAAAAAAGTAGCAGGACAATTAGATATTAAATTAAATAAATTTTTAATAATTAAAACTTTTATTGAAAGTATTTTATTATACCCTAAGTATAAAAAATGGAATTATATAAAATAAAAATAAAATAAAATATAATCAATATATATATGACCCCGTGTAGTTGTGATAAGGATATATTAAAAATACACCTTGATAGTGAAACTGCCGATTTTGATAGTAATACCGTAGGTAAATATAGTTATTCTATTAAATTACCAGTTAAAAGAAAAAATTACAAAAAGTTAATTTTATATGTAGATAATTTTAATTTACAAACAAAAGGATTAACAAACTTATCTTATATAGTAAATGCCGATATGTTGGAATATAATTCTTATAATTCTCGTAGTAAAGGTGCTAATACGGTTTTAGCAAGTATATTTGCTAATGCTACTGCTACTGGAAGAACAAGTGATTTTGCTTTAACTTATAGTAATTCTACTGCCCCTATTCAAATTCAAAATTTACCCGACTATGTAAATATCACTATTACTGATGTAGATAATGTTGGTATTAATTTATCAGCTGTCGAAAATTTTTGGGATTTAGATTTAAGAATTGAGGCATATTATTAAATAAAAAAATATAATATAAATATTATGGAGAATAAATATATAGAAAATATTGAAAATAGAAAGTATCATGAAGTATTTGAATATATAGAACCTACTTTAACTAAATCTTTTAAATTAGGTAATGAACTATTAGATAGAATACCATATAATCAAGTTCAAGAATTAGAATATATAAATAATATAGAAAAGTCTAATCAATTAAATTATGAAGACTATATACAACTTTTACCAAAACTTAATTTAAATGTTGGGGATAGTGGTACTAAATTTATTTCAAATACTTTAATAAAAAATAAAAATTATAAAGAAATGATTGAATTATTAAAACAAACACCTCCATATAATAGTATGGATATGATGAATTTATATAGTTATGCGCGTAGAATTTGTAAAAAACCTTTGTCTAATAAGGAATTTCAAAAAATAAATGCTGATATTAATATAATGAAAAAGAATAGTGAAGAATATGAATTAAATAAACCGTGTTTTAAAAATATCAAAAGTGAAATTAAATTTTAAATCTTTAATGTAAAAAATTTAAAAAAAAATCTAATATATAAATATATATGCCTGATAAACAAATTGAAAAAGCAAAAAAACCAAGGTCTCCAGCACAGATTGCCGCTTTTGAGAAAGCAAAAGCAAATAGATTAGCAAAAATAGAAGAAAGAAAAAAGGCAAAAGAAGACACTAAAACAAAAGCAGTTGAAGTAGAAGAAGTAGAAGAAGTAGTAGAAGAAGTAGTTAAAGAAAAACCTACTAATGCTTTCCCTAAAACTATGAATGGCATAAACCCTATGAAACAACAATTAGAAGTTGAAGTAGTGCCGCCAAAAAAGAAAGCACCTGTTAAGAAAAAAGCACCAGTTAAACAAGAAACAGAAGAAGATAGTGATAGTTCTATGGATTTACAAAGTTGGTTAGATGCTGGGGACGATAGTGAGGATGAAGACTATGAAGAAGAAGAAGAAGAAGTTAAACCAGTTCCAGTTAAGAAAAAAACAGTTGCACCAAAACCAAAAGTAGCAAAACCAAAAGTAGTTAAAAAACCAAAAAAACAAAAAGAAGTTATTTATATTACTGATAGTGATAGTGAAGAAGAAGTAGTATATAAGAAAAAACCAAAAGCACAATCACAACCAGCACAACCAGCAATGGATTGGCGAGATAGGGCACGATTATCTGGCTTCTAATATATTATATATATTTCACATTTCACTTTAACTTTGGGTTTTTTTAATATTTTTATAAATATATATATATTATATGAGTTTTACAAAAGATAAAGATATGATTTTTATTTAATTTACTTTATGATTTATTTTTTTTTATAATATGAATTATATGAAAAAGAAAAATGGAAATGTTTATACTATAATGCCTATTAAGGACAAATTCAAAGAACACTCTAAACACCATTCAAAAAAACATATAACTACTATGAAAAAAATGATGAAGTCGGGTTATACTTTTAATGAGGCGCATACTTTAACAAAAAAATTAGTTGGTAATGGTAAAAAAAAATAAAATATATTAATTAAATATATATATGGCATTCGGTAGTTTTATAAGAGGAGCAGTAAAAGCAACAGTTAAGGGTCTTAAAGGGGGATTACCTAAATTAATTAAAGGTGTAAAAGGTTCAGGCGGAACATTAGTAAAAGGTTTAAAACGAGGATTTAAAGGGGCCCAAGGTGTAGGACAATCACTAATTAATAGAACAACAAATTTATTTAAAGCAACACCAAAACCAAAAGGCGTTGTAAAAGAAACCGTAATCAAAAGAGGTAAAGATATATCAAAACAACCTATTATAAAACCGTTTTTTACAAAAGGCAAATTTGATGAAAGTTTAGTTAAAATAAAACCTTTAAAAGAAATTCCTAAAAAACCTTTTGTGCGACAAGGATTAAAAAAAGCACAAAGATTAGAATTATCAAAAGCAGTTTTAAAATCGGGAAAACCAGTTAAAAATTTATTTTAAATATTATATAATAAAAATATATTTAATTAATATAAAATATGGAACAACCTTGGATTTGGGTTAGAACCGGCAAGAACGAATTTAAAAAACAAAAAGTTAAAACAGCACCAAAAAAAGTTAAACCAAAAAAAGTTAAACCAAAAAAAACAAAACCAGTTAAACTGACTAAAAGGTCTTTTAGAGATATTTATTATAAATATTTATATTAAAATTTATTTTAAATATTATATGAAAAAAACATATAAACAATTATATAACGAAAAGTATAAATTTAAAAAAGATAAAGGACACTCCTTAAAAGATATAAGTAAAAAAACTAATTATAAATTGAGTGGATTACAAACTATTTATAATGAAGGTGTTGGGGCATATAAGACTAATCCACAATCAGTTAGACCAAGTGTTAAGTCCCCCGAACAATGGGCAATGGCGAGGGTTTATGCGAGTATTAATCCAAAATCAAAAGCATATAAATTAGATAAAATCCATTTGAAAAAAAAATAAAAATTTATTTTAAAAAAAATAAAAATATATTAATTAAATATATATTATGGGATTTGGTAGTTGGATTAAAAAAACTGCGAATAAAGTTGGTAAAGGAGTAGTAAAAGCGGGTAAAGCCGTTGATAAAGTTATTTCAAGTGATAGTGCGAAAGACCCACCACATATTAGGGTACAGAAAGAAAAAATGTTTATCCTACCAAATGGAAAAAGAGTATCTGCTTTTGATTTATTGGATATGAGGAAAAAAAGATTAGCAAAAAACAAAAAAGCGAAAGCTGCATTAAAAGCGGGTATTAAAAAGAAAATTAAAAAAAAGAAATAAATAATTTAAAGTATAGTATATGTTAATGTGGTTGCCTTTATGTCTTCAAATGGTATATTTAATTTATCAATCTCGTACCATGACCATATGCCTCTATTTAATTTATCGCAGTATTTCATAGAATTATAAATAAAAATATTAAAGTTTTTTGGGTCAATTCCACCATTAACACATATTTTTTTTACTTTTTTTAAAACTTTTGGATTATCTAATATTGATACAATATATAAACTAAAAAATGCTTCTTCGTCATATTGTTTAAATTGCTCATAGTCTTCGTCTAACATATATGATTTAAATTTTTTCAAATCACACTTTAATATTTTTCGCATATCGTTTGGTATTAAATCATCCATATATATATAATTAAATTTAATTTTAAATAAATATTTCTTATTATGTATAAAACTATTTAAAAATATTTTAATATATAATAATAATATGCCTCCTCGCAATTATAATTGTAAATTACAGCGTTATATTACAAGTGAAGAACAAAAGGATTTTATTAAAGAAGATGTTAATATTAGAAATAAAATTAGATATTGGAAAAAAACTTTACCATTTAAAATAACTCGTGAAGACTATTTAGATTTTGTTAAAATCTCTAAACACGGTAAGAAGATTGCCGAAATATTAGATTTTTTAAAAAATCATAAAGTAGGCAGATTACCAAAAACAGATGAAGAATTAAAATTTTTTGCTAAATATTTAAAAACTATTAAATTCGCAGAAGACCACTTACACTATATTAAGACATTAGAATTAAACCAAGATTAAACATAAATATACCATTTTTTTTTTACTTTATATTGTATATATCCATAAAAGTATTTAGAAATATTTTACTATATATATTTATAAATGACTTTTGAAATTGAAAAAAATTATATTAATAATAATATGCCTTCCTCAACTGAAAATAATATTATAGAAAATTTAGACCAAGAATTTAAAAATGATAATACATATCAAACCCTATTTAATGATGTAGATACACCACCATTTAAATTAAATAATATAGATAATACTTATGATATAGCAAAAACTTTTTGGCCAATATTTTTCAAAAATATTAAATATTGTAATAACGAATGGATAGTATTAAATACAACTAATAACTTATGGAAAACAGTTAAAAAAGTAAATATTTATATTTATCCAAAATTAATAAAAGGATTAGATAATTTTAAAAAAGATTTAGAGGTAGAATTAAAAAAATCACAAGATATAGATGATGATGAATTAGTTAAGTGTTATAAAAAGAAAATAGAATTACATAAAAAAAATTATTTTACAATAGACCATACTGGTTGGATTAATAGGTTCAAAGATAATTTGGCAGAATTTGTAGCAGATGATGAATTTGAAAGTAAATTAGATAATAACCCATATAAGATTGCCTTTAAAAACGGAATATATGATATTAAAACCCAACTATTTACTAAAAAAATTCAACCAAGTTATTATTTAAGTAAAACATTAGACTTTGACTATATTGAAAACATAGATAATAACAATATTAAATTTATTCATGATGAAATTACTAAAATTTGTAATATGAATAAAAGTTGTAAAGATTATTATTTATCTATATTAGCATATGGTTTATGTGGCGACCCTTCTAAATATGAAGATATGTATTGTCTTATAGGACAATCTGCGTCTAATGGTAAGTCAAAATTAATTGAGGCATTAACGGAAATATTACCTATATATGTAGGTAAATCAAATGTTAAGGTATTAGAAAGTAATTTTGATAAAAAACATAAATATATATTAGATTTTGCTAAATATAGAATTTTATATTTAAATGAATTTGACGAGAAAAAAACAATAGATAGTCAAATGTTTAAGGAAATTGCTGACGGTGATAAAATTTCTAACGAGATTATGTTTGGAACAACTGAAGGTGTAGTATTAAAAGCAAAACCTTTTATAACTTCTAACTATACACCTAAATTTGATAAACAAGATAAAGGTGTTGAGCGTAGATATAAACATCTACAATTTAATTCTATATTTGGTGATGAAGAAGATATAGATAATTTAAAATTCAAAAAAAATAGAAATTTTAAAGAAGATATTATAAAGTGTAGAACTGAATTAGTACATATATTATTATCATATGCTCATAATGTATATATAAATGGATTACCAGAATATCCCAAAGAATATAAAGAAGAAAAAGATGTTATATTAGGTTTGAATAACGATTTCGGTGATTGGTTTGAATATGCTTGTGAGGAAAAACAAATAATAATAAAGAAGGATGAAATGTGTTCTTCACATTTATTACTAAACCAATATAATAAATACGCTCAATCAAATAATTTAGAATTACTCGCGAAGAATAAAAATTTAATTGATAAGATGAAACAATTAGGATATAAGTATGATAGACAAAAGATGATTAATAATAAGAAAGGTGTTATTATTGGATTATGTATAGTTGAAGATGATAGTGATTAAATATTTCACTTCACTTAATTTCACAATTTCACTTTTTAAAAATAAGAGTGAAATGGTATTTTATTAGTAAATCTCTTAATATATACTATATATATATATACTAATTTCACTTTTCACTTTCACTTTTAATTATTTTATATATTTTTATATATATATATATATACCTATGCTCGTGCTTGTTTGGAAAACTGATGTGAAATGGAAATTGAATAGCGTAATTAGTAAATCTCTTAATAAGGTCTAACAAACTATTAGTAAAAAAAAGGGAAATCAAAAAGTTCAAAAAAGGGAAATTCAAATTTCACTCATGAATTTATAATTTATATTTATAATTTATATTTAATATCTATTATTCACTTTATATCTTTTTTTTTCTTAATATTTTCTATTACATATCTTACTACAAGTATTAGTAAAAACTTAAAAAAAAATTGAAAATAATTTAATTTTTCATATATTCATAAATATAAGTGTTTAGTTAAACATAAATATAAGGGATTGTAAATATAATTATTAGTAATTTGTAAGAAGAATATTTTATTTTAACCATAAGTTCTCCGCGGGAATATCCATTTTATAGCAAATATAACTACAATAAAAACTTGGTGCTTTTTTGCATTTAATCATTTTTTCTTCTTCTTCATTATATTCTTCAAATACTATTTTGCTTTTTGGTACTACTATTTGTAGATACTTAATATTATCCTTGAATATATCTCGTATATATTTACTGAATATATTAGTAGTATTCATAACAAGCATAAAGGGTTTATCTATTTCAATTAATTTTGATAAAATTTGTTTTTTTAAATCAGTCTTAAATGGTGGATTTGTAATTATTATATCACAATTAGGAATATCACAATTTAACATATTCCAAGT